>Ga0310690_10000223_pt1 | contig 134852 bp, 113 predicted proteins | sample AusTroGonzalo_MG_2_FD_207661 | JGI IMG/M metagenome (GOLD analysis project Ga0310690, IMG submission 207661) | Bovine rumen microbial communities from tropical cattle in Woodstock, Queensland, Australia - Gonzalo_04 (v2) (version 2) | ecosystem: Host-associated > Mammals > Digestive system >...
TTCTCACTCGACAAGTTTGAAAACAAGAAGCTTGTCTCACATCTCTCTGCCAATACGGCTGTTTACGACACTCTGAGTGATGTGCGCTACCAGTGGCATCTGAGGAATGTCACTGTGCGTGAGTTACGTGGAATGAGGGAGAAAATAACATACTTTGACCTCGTAGACTCTATTATTCGTCTGGAGCCACAGGACTTCCTCTTTATCCGCAATCAGCAGGAAACGATGACTAATGTGGCTCTGAAAGAATACATCGAAAAGCAGCGCAATCGCGGCACAGGCAACCTGAACATTTTCGAGGTGGAATATTACAAACGATATGCTTCACCCTTTGCCGCCTTCATTCTCTCTTCTATCGGAATGTCGCTCTCCTCGCGAAAGCGCAAGGGCGGAATGGGCCTCGCACTTGGTATAGGTATTGCCCTAAGCGCCACCTATATCCTGCTACAGGGTATTTCCGCAACCTTCTCGACCAACGCTGGCATGCACCCCGCCCTCGCGGCCTGGATGCCTAACATACTATACACACTCATTGCAATCTATCTTTACCGAAAGGCTCCAAGATAATATGGATTTTTACGATTTAGACCTAAATGATGATGTCCTCGATGCTCTCGACGACATGAACTTCATCGATACAACTCCTATACAGGAACACGCCATTCCGCCCATTCTGGAAGGGCGCGATGTAATGGGCGTTGCACAGACCGGTACCGGCAAGACTGCCGCCTATCTGTTGCCTGTGCTGAGCCTGTTGGCCGACGGCGGTTATCCCAAAGACGCCATCAACTGCGTTATCATGTCGCCCCCCCGTGAGCTTGCCCAGCAGATTGACAGTGCCATGCAGGGCTTTGCCTACTATCTGAACGGCATCAGCAGCGTGGCTGTCTATGGTGGCAATGACGGCGTTCGCTACGAACAGGAGAAACGAGCCATGCAGAGCGGCGCAGATGTAGTTATCGCTACGCCCGGCCGACTCATCAGCCACCTTAGTCTCGGCAATATCGACCTCAGCCGCGTTTCCTTCTTCATCCTCGACGAAGCGGATCGCATGCTCGACATGGGTTTCTGCGACGACATACTTCTGATAGCGAAGGCACTTCCAAAAGAGCATCAGACAATCATGTTCAGTGCCACAATGCCAGGAGATATACTTAGCTTAGCACACAGCATCCTACGCAATCCTGTCGAAGTAAAGCTTGCTGTCAGCAAGCCTGCCGACAACATCCGCCAAAGTGCCTATTTGTGTTACGAACCGCAGAAACTTCTCATCGTCAAACGTATGTTCGAACAGGAAGCTCCCCATCGGGTTATCATCTTTGCCGATTCAAAGAAGAAGACAAAAGAGCTTGCCATCAGCGTCATTCGTGCCGGCTACAACGCAAGGGCTATGCACAGTGACCTGACGCAGCCTGAGCGCGACGAAGTGATGTACCTTTTCCGCAGCGGCAAGATAGATATCCTCGTCGCCACGGACATTGTGGCCCGCGGCATCGACATCGACGACATCGCGATGGTCATCAACTTCGATGTACCTCTCGACGAGGAGGACTATGTGCATCGTATCGGACGAACGGCCAGAGCGGGTCGTGGAGGTCGGGCTGTTACATTTGTCAACGAGAAAGACATGCACTCGTTCCGCCAGATAGAGCGTTTTCTGGGTAAGGAGATATTAAAAGAGCAGGTTCCCGCAGAGTTTGGGGAGACTCCATCATATACCCCGAGAAACAAGGGACAGGGTGCGAAGAATAAGAAAAGATGGGGCGGGAAGCCTCACCATAATCATGGCAAAGGCAAATCCCAAAAACGATCAAACGACTAATCTCCCAAACAACCAGCATGAGAAACCTAACCGGAGCACAATACGCTGCCAGCAAATACATACAACTCCCTGTGAAGGAGGCAATGCCACTTATGGAATTCCTGATGAAGGAGATGAGCGGCATCAGCCGCAACAGGGTTAAGGACCTGCTTCAGGGACACGGCATCATGGTCGATAGGAAGCTCGTCACCCAGTTTGACTTCATGCTCAGTCCCGGGCAGACAGTACTCGTGAGCCGTCACAAGCGCAGCACGGAGCTGCTAAACAAATACGTGAAGATTATCTACGAGGACAAGGACCTGATTGTCATCGAAAAGTCCGAGGGAATTCTCAGTATGGCCTCTTCGCCTGGTCAGTACTGCGTTAAGACCATACTCGACGAGTACTTCCATCGTCGCCATTTCCCCTGTGCGGCTCATGTGGTGCATCGTCTCGACCGCGACACCAGCGGCCTGATGATCTATGCTAAGAGCCTGGAGATTCGCAAGATGCTCGAGGCCGACTGGCACAACATCGTCTATGACCGTCGCTATGTAGCCGTCCTCTGTGGCGAAATGAAGCAAGAGGGCGGCACCGTGCACTCGTGGCTGAAGGACAACAAGGCATACGTCACCTACAGTAGCCCTACCGACAATGGCGGCAAGGAGGCCATCACGCACTACCGGCGCATCGCCACCAACGGACGCTACACGCTGGCCGAGATGCGGCTCGAGACAGGACGCAAGAACCAGATCCGTGTTCACATGAGCGACCTGGGCTATCCCGTAGCCGGTGACGAGAAATATGGTAATGGCCAGAATCCCCTTCACCGTCTTGCCCTGCATGCTTTCCGCCTCTACTTCTACCATCCTCGCACAGGCGAACCCATGCAGTTCGAAACGCCCCACCCCACAACTTTCACAAGACTTTTCAATAAACAATAAACATTAAAAACTTAACAATTATGAAAAAACTTCGTTCTTTTGCAGCCATTGTAGCTGTCAGTCTGACACTCGCATCCTGTGGTCTCGGCACAACAGGCAACACCACGTCGAACACTACCAACCAAGTTCTGACACAAACCGGTACCGACCTGCTCGGCACCCTGCTCGGCACCCTTCTGGGCAACACCACTACCCAGCAATCCCTCGCCGGCACCTGGACTTATTATGGTCCCAAGGTGGTCTTCGAGAGCGAGAATATCCTTTCCCAACTCGGCGGACAGGTGGTTAGCAGCAATCTCGAATCCAAGCTCGGCACCCAGCTCCAGAAACTTGGTTTCACCGCTGGTAAGTCAACACTTGTCCTGAACACAGACAACTCCTGCACTCTGGCTCTGGGCACTAAGGCATGGCCCGGAACTTATGTCTATGATGCCAGCAGCAACAAGATGACGCTGACCGGCGTACTTGGTATGGCTCAGATGACCTGCACCGTTTCCGTTCAGGGCAATCAGCTCTACATGCTCTTCGATGCTGACAAACTGCTTGCCGTAGCCACATCGCTCAGCAGCAAGAGTGCCAATACTCTCTCTTCCCTGCTGGGCAGCTATTCCGGCCTCAAACTAGGTTGGATCATGACGAGGTAAATGACGAGAGTTTTTCTCTTCTTTTTCCTTGTTTTGATGCTCTGCACAGGATGCAGAAGCGAGAAACTTGTATACCTGAACTTGCGTCACCTCAATGAGGTGAATTATGCCGACAGCGCAGCAGTGCTTGCCATGTGGGACGAACTGCATACGGCCAGCACCCTGCAGGGTATCGTTAACCGCAAGAGACCGCGCCTCTATGTTGACTACGTCAAGAATGGGCAGAAGGCAATCGACGCACATTGGTGGAGCCTTTATCGCCGCAAGGGAGAATGGCTCGCAGGTCGCGACACACTGACGCTTTCATCTGTCGAAGAGGCTGTAGAACACTTCGCTGGGGAATTGCGTGGCGTAGTGACCTACGATACACAGGTGGCCTCTACCAGCAACGTAGCTTCAGCCGTAGCGGGTATCGAAGACCTGCTTGCCGTGAGATACGACCCGAGTCCAGGCTCGCTATACAGCCGTCTCTGTATCTCTGGACCCAAGCTTCCTGTGCAAGTATGGCTGGTTCGGGAAGACGGTACGCCGCTATTCACGGGCAGCGACACCCTACCCCACTGCAAACGTCCCTCGTCGGGTTCCGTGAAATGCGACCCCTACCTGTGGTTCATCGAGCGATACATGAAGACAGGACGTTGTCCTGCTCGCTGTGCCGGATATTATCCCGACCAGATGTGGCGCAAGATGCCCACACGCGCTAACCGCAATCATCATCAACTCACCAACCACGACTTTTTTGTGAGTCGGAAGGGGTTCTTTTTCGACCTCTCGCCCTGGGGTGACGAACCGGCCACCGACGACCCCGAACAACCCATCGGCACAGACCTCCACACGTTGCAGGAGCTGCTGCACACCGCCGACAGTTTGGGCAAGGGAGAGAAGATGTGTCATATCGGAGGGTTCCCTGCCTGGGCATTCAAGTACACCAATCGCCTAGGCGGAAAACATCAGGATGTGGCAACAGAATGGGAGTTCTCCGAGCTCATCAGCCACTACAACGCCTTCAAGGACGCTGATGCGATAGACCTCGGAGCACAAGCCAACGCCTCTTTCTGGCAACACTTCCCGCTGCGCAAGTGCTATCCCCAATCGTGGGTCACCAAGAAAGACCTGCAGCAGCGCGGTCTTCTGGATGCACAGGGACGAGTGGATACAACGCGTACGTATATTGTCATATACATTGGCGACTACGATGCCGCATCGTGGCTCAGCCAGATGACGCCTTTTCTTTGGGACGACCCTGTGCGCGGTGAGCTGCCCATGATGTGGTGCATCAGTCCCATTCTTGCCGAGCGGGTGCCTCACGTTATGCACTACATACGCCAGACGGCCTCGCCGCTCGACTACTTTGCTGCTGCCGACAACGGGGCCGGCTACATGATGCCTGGCACCGCCGAAGCCCAAGACCAAACAGAAGGAACCACACGCCACATCGACGCCTGGGAAGCCCATTGCAAACGGTTCTACGACCAATGGGGACTCACGATTACAGGCTTCATCATCGACGGCAACGGTCCTGCGATGGGAAAGCGTTCGCTCGATGCATACGCCCGTTTCAGTCCAGGTGGCATTGTGCCCCAGAAAAGTGAACCCGCGTCCCTGCATGGCAAGATGCCCGTACTGCGTTCCGACTGGGACCTCGTTTCCGACAACCCTCACGAAGCAGCACAAGTGCTTGTGGACCGCATACACCTGTGCCAGATACCTTTCCACTGGTCGCGCTGCATCCTGAAGAGTCCCGCATGGTACAACGAAGTAGTCCGCCAAGCCTGCCGTCTGGAGCCCACCATCCAGCTGCTTGATGCCCCCACCTACTTCACCCTGCTCCGCTGCTGGTTGGAAGAAAAAGAACAGTAAGCCCGGAATGGCCATCATTACGTATTGTGCCCAATAGCAGCTCCTAGTCTTTTCTGCTCCAGGTAATGCATACCCCCTCGACGATGTGGAAGTAACATAGAATTACAAAAAGAAAAATATATGAGTACAAAAAAAGTGAGTCGAGAATGGATAGTAATAGTCGCTTTTGTGGTGACGGCATTGTGGTTTTTCTTTCCCATCGGTGAACCGGAGGGCAAGTGCTTGGTGTTTGCGTTGCGACTAGCTTTGCCAGCGACGATTCTGACAATTGGCTGTATCGGGTTGCTACCCAAGCTGATGACAATTGGTTTCCTGTTTTGCGCTATTGGGGATGTGATGGGAGTTATTGGCAGCTTCGAAGGACAGGTGGGTGGCTTTGCTGTGGCTCATATCTGCTTCATCTGCCATTTTGCAAAGGGAATCCGCAGCTTGAAGTCCAATCCGGCCAGATTTACCGTTGCTACCCTACTCTGCCTGGCAGCGCTGATTCTGGCGGTCCAGAAGGTAATACCTATGATACAGGATTTGCCGATTCGCATCGGCTGCTCGGTCTATTCCCTCCTCCTGACGGGAACTGTTTGGACAAGTATTGTTCGCAGTCAATTGGATGAGAGGAAGGTGATTAATGTAGCTGCAATAGGTGCTGTTTGTTTCCTCACCTCGGACTTCATCTTGGCATGGAACAAATTTGTGGAACACATTCCACATGCCTCTCTCTGCATCATGACTACCTATTATGCCGCCTTGCTGCTGCTCTTCGTCGGCATCTACGGAGAGAGTAAAAGGAATCGCGCTTCTAGAATTCCATATCAATATTGATGAGGTCGTCCGGTTTGGGACGCGGCTCAGCTCCACCCTGCTCGCCTTCGACAAAACTGAAGGCATCGCACAGTGCTTCGTCAAACTTGGCGAAATCCTCGCGGAATAGGAATATCTTGTGCTTCTCGTAGCTCACCTGAGGCATCTCGACCGAACCGCTGAGCATTTTCTTGCTTTCGGTGATACTCAGGTATAATTCGCCTTTACGGTTTCGCTTTACATCAATATAGTAAATGCGTTGTCCGGCCTTGACTGTTCTTGAAAAGAGGATGTCGGCTTCTCGTCCGTCGGTTGTTTTCTTGTCTGTTTCCATAAGTACTTCGCCTATTTTGCTCCCCAAATTTCTTCATATTTCCGCTAACTGCCAAAAAAAGATGCAGGAAAATATTACTTTTTGCTTAAAATTAGCTAATTTTGCACTCTGGATAAGTTGAAGAGTTAACGAGTTGATGAATAAACGAGCCAATTCTGAACTCTTAACTAAAGGAACAAACGCTCTATGATAAACCGTGAACTGATACGCATCAAGCTTGTGCAGGTACTCTATTCCTACCTCCAGAAAGGCATCCAGAACCCCGATGTTGCAGAGAAGGAACTGCTACTGAGTATGGACAAGGCATACGACCTCTACAACTATATGTTATTACTGATGGTGGAAATGGGCCGAATGTCGGTTCGAATGCTGGAGATGCGTCAGAACCGCAGCAAAAAGTTGAACGACGGCGTGTGTTGGAGCCGCAAATTTGCGGAAAACCGTTTCATCCTGCAGCTGGAATCGAGCAAACAACTCAAAGACTATTGCGAGGAACAAGCCCTCAGTTGGGCTGACCACGAGGAATTCGTGCGCAACCTATATTTTAAGGTAGAAGAAAGCAAGTTCTACAAAGAGTATATGGCTTGCGAGACTTCTTCCTACGAAGAAGATCGCGAAGTCTGGCGACAAATCTACCGCCACATCATCGTGGGCAACGAGGATTTGTCGAACCTACTGGAAGACACTAACATCTACTGGAACGACGACAAGAACATCGTGGATACCTTCGTGCTGAAGACCATCAACAGGTTCAAACCGGAGAGTTCGGTATCGCAACCCCTAATGCCCGAATACAAGACCGATGCCGACCGCGATTTTGCCACAAAGTTGTTGCATCGGGCGTTGGTGGGACAAGAGTACTACTATGGACTTGTAGCCTCAAACACACATGGATGGGAGTTCAAACGCATCGCCCTAATGGACCGCATTATCCTGCAATTGGGCCTGGCCGAGATTACCACTTTCCCCAACATCCCTATCAGCATCAGCATCAACGAATACGTGGAGATCGCCAAGATGTACAGCACCCCCAAAAGCGGGAAATACATCAACGCCACCCTCGACGCCATCGCAAAGAAGCTGTTGAAAGAAGGGAAAATTGTAAAAGAATGATAAAAATAAAAAGTCTCAATAACCCAAAACCAATAACCAAATGTTAATGTTACTTCAAGCTCAAGGTGGCGGCAGTATGTCGTTCATCCTTATGATGGTCATCATATTCGCCATCATGTGGTTCTTCATGATTCGTCCTCAACAGAAGAAGCAGAAAGAAATTCAAAACTTCCGCAACAGTATCACAAAAGGACAGCAAATCGTCACTGCCGGTGGTATCTATGGCACAGTGAAGGATATCGACGAGGTGGCCAACACCCTGAAGGTAGAAATCACCAACGGTGTCTGCATCCAGGTAGATCGTGGCAGCGTCTTCGCCTCTCCGCAGCCAATGCAGTAGGAGATTAGGAGAGAGTAAAAAAGATTATAAAAAAAGAGATTGGTAGATTAAGAATTTGTTGAAGACGGGACGCAAATATAAGCAACTGAAAGACTCGCTGTTCGGGACGAAAAGTCACGAAGCGCTAGTCTTCTGCTTCTTCCTAGCCGTCTCCTTTGGCTTTTGGTTGCTTCAGGCTCTGAACGAGACACTGGATCGTGAAGTTCAGATAAACCTGGAACTGGTAAATGTTCCAGCGGATGTGGTCATCATCGATTCGTTACCTCCAACCATCAGCGTCACCATCCAAAACAAGGGACTCGCATTGGCGCGACACAGTATCTCCAGTCTCTTTCGCCCCAACCGAGTGAAGATAGACTTCACGAAGTACGAAACAGAGAAGAGCGAGGCAGAAGTGTATATCTCTGCTGCCGATATGCAGCGAACGGTCGGACGCCTCTTCATCGCATCAACAAAGATACTCTCGTTCCGCCCCGACACGCTTCACTTTTCATACAATCACGGTCTTTCACGCACCTTGCCAGTTAAGCTGGCCGGAATCCTCAAAACAACGCCCCAGAACTACATCCAGAGCATCCGCATCGAACCAGACTCTGTGCGAGTCTTCGCTCCGGCATCTGCCCTCGACACGATGCGTGCCGTCTATACCGAAATATTTGCGCTGGACGGATTACACGAAACGGGAAACTATCAGATTGTTATGCGCAAGCAAAAATTCATGAAGTACGACCCCGATCATGTCAGCATCAAAGTAGGTGTAGGATACTATACGGAGAAGACGCTCCGAGTACCCGTCATCGGGCTGAACTTCCCAGCCGAGAAGAAACTCCGTTCTTTCCCTGCCGAAGTAACCATCACCTTCAGAGTTGAGTCGGGACGCTTCCACCAGGTTACCGCCGAGGATTTCGTTCTGGCCACAACCTACGAAGAACTGCTGCAAAACGCAGAAAGTAGCAAACTCTCGTTGCACCTGAAGACTATTCCTGAAGGCGTTTCGGATGTCAGAATATCACCACAGGAAGTTGATTACCTTATCGAGCAAGTTGCAGTAGAATAAACTCCCTCTCCCACCCTAAAACGAGAGAGAAAAGCAATAAAAGATTGAGAAATGTTCAATGAACCTCGTTCAATAGGAATAACCGGAGGCATCGGCAGCGGGAAAAGCTATGTTTCCAACCTGCTGCGCCAAAAGTTTGGCATCCCCGTCTATAACTGCGATGCCGAATCCAAAAGACTGACCGTCACAGACAAACAAATTCGTGAAAAACTGACTCAACTTGTCGGCTCCGGAGTGTACGACGGAGAGAGACTCGTTCGGCAACGACTTGCGGAATATCTTTTTGCCAATCCCGAACATGCCAGCCGGATTAATGCCATCATCCACCCCGCCGTTCTGGAAGACTTCAAACTCTGGGCAAACAGACAGCACAAGCCAATCGTGGCCCTGGAAAGTGCCATCCTCTATGAAAGCGGATTCAATAAATACGTAGATTTCGTTCTCTTCGTTGATGCTCCCAAAGAAGTCCGTCTGGACAGAGCAATGCAGCGTGATACTGTCTCTGCTGAAAAAATCAAGGCACGAATGCAGATGCAATACCCAGAACTGCACCGCAAGTTGGCCGATTTCATCCTCGACAACAGCAAAACAGACGACGAGTATCTGGAGAAACAGATAAAAACCGCCCTACACTACCTCAGAAACAGATAAAATTGCAGAACAAAAAACGATAAATGATATTATGCTTGAAACTATTTTAGCAATAGCCGGCAAGCCCGGACTTTTCAAACTCGTTTCACGAGGCAATCGCAATCTCATCGTAGAAACATTAGATGCACAAAAGAAACGTATGCCGGCCTTTGGCGCAGACAAGATTATTTCTCTGGCAGACATCGCAATGTACACCGACAAAGAGGAAGTTCCTCTGCGCGTGGTACTAAAAAGTATAAAGAAAAAGGAAGGCGGAAAGACCACCAGTTTCGACTATCGCAAAGCCTCGAAGGATGAACTATACAGTTATCTAGGCGAGGTTCTGCCCAATTTCGACCGAGACCGCGTATATCCGACTGACGTCAAGAAACTCATCCAGTGGTACAATATCCTTATTGAAAACGGTCTTGACGACTTCGAGGAAACCCTAAAGGAGACACAGGGCGACAACATCGAAGACCGCAAAGGATAGAGTTGAGGATCAAACTCTCCGCTCCAATAGGACCACGTTCTCTACATGCTGAGTGTGGGGAAACATATCCACCGGTTGGATGCGTTTCACCACATATGTATCAGAGAGAAGCTGAAGGTCGCGAGCCTGAGTTGCAGGATTACAACTAACATAAATAATGCGCTGAGGATCGGCAAACAGGATAGTATCGATAACATCCTGGTGCATACCGGCTCTGGGCGGATCAGTAATGATGATGTCGGGTTTTCCGTGCTGCTCGATGAAGTCGCGGTTCAGGATATCCTTCATATCTCCGGCGAAGAATTCAGTATTCTCGATGCCGTTTATGCGGGAATTAACTTTCGCATCTTCAATTGCTTCTGGCACATACTCGATACCTATCACCTTGCGAGCATACTTTGCCACGAAGTTAGCGATAGTGCCCGTTCCTGTATAGAGGTCGTAAACGAGAAGCCCCCTCTCCGCTCCCTCTTTGAGGGAATATCCTTCAAAAGCAAAACCGCGGGCCACCTTATATAATATATATGCTTGTTCGGTGTTGGTTTGGTAGAAACTTTTGGGACCAACCTTGAACCGCAAGCCCTCCATCTCGAGGAAAATGTGGTCGGTGCCGCTAAAAAGTTGAATATCCAGGTCGCCGATGGTGTCGTTGAACTTTTCGTTGTTCACCCAGAGGAGGCTCGATACTTCCGGAAAACTTTCGTGGATCCAAGCCATCATGTCTAAGGCCTGCTCTTTTAGTTGTTCAGCCGAGAATGTGTCGAAGGGCACAAAGCAGAACTGCATCAAGACCATCAACTCCCCAGTATTGGACAGACGAATCATCATGTTGCGCAGCAAACCTCGATGTTCGCGGGCACTGAAAAAGGAAAGACCGTGCTCGTAGGCATATTGCTGAACACTATTACGTAGACGATTATTGATGTCGTCCATAAGGTGGCATTCTCGGATGGGCAAAATCTTGTCGAAGGCTCCGGATGTGTGGAAGCCAATAGCACCAGGCTGCTCGAACTTCTTGCCTGAACGAATCTCATCTTCTGTCAGCCAAATTTTGTCGGAAAACCCGAACTCCAACTTGTTTCGGTAGCATTGTATCTTCTCTGAACCCAGGATCGGTTCGCACTCCGGCAAGGGAATCTTACCGATGCGCTCCAGGTTGTCCATCACTTGCTTCTGCTTGTAGCGCAACTGGTCCTCATAAGGAAGAATCTGCCATTTGCAACCGCCACAAACGCCATAATGCGGGCAGAACGATTCTGCGCGGCGCTCGCTCTTCTTGTGAATAAAAGTGCAAACTGCCTCTGCATAGTGATGCTTCTTGCAAATAACGCGTAAATCCACCACATCGCCAGGCACAACATATGGGACAAAAACCACAAGGTCATCTATACGAACGAGGGCTTTCCCTTCAGCAGCGACATCCTGTATCTCTACCTTCTCATACACGGGCAACTCTTTCTTCTTCCTCGACATCTTCTATAAATACGATTTGACTATTTACAATTTACAATTTTAATCCCTAATCCTTAATCCTCAATCCCTGTTTCAACAGTTTTCGCCTGCAAAATTAAGCAATTTATCATAATTTTCGGTTTTTTCTTTGCGATAATAGAGAAAATAGAATAACTTTGCAAAATTAAACTAGAAATTACACATAAATAAAAACAGATTATGAGTCAAAAAAGAGTTTACACCTTCGGTAACGGACAAGCCGAAGGTAATGCGCAGATGCGCGAGCAGCTGGGTGGCAAGGGTGCCAACCTGGCTGAAATGAACCTCATTGGTGTCCCCGTTCCTCCCGGCTTCACCATCACTACCGACGTATGCAACGAATACTACGAAGTTGGTCAGGAGAAGATTATGGAGTTACTGAACGACGACGTTATGTCAGCTGTTGCCCACATCGAGAAGTTGATGAACAGCAAATTTGGCGACGCTCAAAACCCATTACTTGTCAGTGTTCGTTCCGGTGCCCGCGCTTCTATGCCCGGTATGATGGATACGATTCTGAACCTGGGTCTTAACGATGAAGTGGCCGAGGGTATGGTCAAGAAGACCGGTAACCCCCACTTCGTATATGACAGCTACCGTCGCTTCGTGCAGATGTACGGCGACGTTGTGCTCGAACTAAAGCCCGCCAACAAAACCGACATTGATCCGTTCGAGGAAATCATTGAGCAAGTTAAGGCCATTCGTGGCGTGAAGCTCGACAAGGACCTCAGCGTAGAGGAACTGAAGGAACTGGTGGTTCGTTTTAAGAAAGCTATCAAGGAGCGCACAGGTAATGACTTCCCCAACGATCCCATTGAACAGCTCTGGGGCGCTATCTGCGCTGTATTCCGCAGCTGGATGAACGAACGTGCCATCCTCTATCGTAAGATGGAAGGCATACCCGACGAGTGGGGAACAGCCGTAAGTGTAATGGCAATGGTATTCGGCAATATGGGTGACACCTCCGCAACTGGTGTATGCTTCAGCCGCGATGCTGCAAATGGTGAGAACCTCTTCAACGGTGAGTACCTCGTGAACGCTCAAGGCGAAGACGTTGTGGCAGGTATACGCACTCCTCAACAGATTACCAAGATTGGTTCTCAGCGCTGGGCAGAGCGTGCCGGCATTTCTGAGGCTGAGCGCGCTGCCAAGTATCCTTCTATGGAAGAGGCTATGCCAGCTATCTATGCAGAACTCGACGCTATCCAAAACAAACTGGAAGAGCACTATCGTGATATGCAGGATATGGAGTTCACCGTTCAGGAAGGCAAACTATGGTTCCTGCAGACCCGTAACGGCAAGCGCACAGGTGCTGCTATGGTGAAGATTGCTATCGACCTGCTTCATGAAGGAAAAATCGACGAGAAGACCGCCATCAACCGCTGCGAGCCTCAGAAACTCGACGAGTTGCTGCACCCCATCTTTGACAAGAAGGCTCTCTCCGCAGCTAAGGTGATTGCTCAGGGTCTGCCTGCTTCTCCTGGTGCAGGATGCGGCCAGATTGTGTTCTTTGCCGACGACGCTCAAGCTTGGCATGCCGATGGCCACAAGGTTGTTCTCGTCCGCATTGAGACCAGCCCCGAAGACCTCGCTGGTATGAGCGCTGCCGAAGGTATCCTCACCGCTCGCGGTGGCATGACCTCTCACGCTGCCGTTGTGGCTCGTGGCATGGGCAAGTGCTGCGTCAGCGGCGTAGGCAGCCTGAATGTTGACTACAAGGCCAAGACAGTTGAAATCGACGGCGTTGTATATAAGGAAGGCGACTACATCTCTATCAACGGTACCACCGGTCAGGTATATGCTGGTGAAGTTCCCACGAAGGCTGCAGAACTCAGCGGTGACTTCAAGGAGCTGATGGATCTCTGCGACAAATACACCAAACTGCAGGTTCGCACCAATGCCGACACCCCGCACGATGCAGAGGTGGCTCGCGCCTTTGGTGCCAAGGGTATCGGTCTCACCCGTACGGAGCACATGTTCTTCGACGACCAGAAGATCATCGCTATGCGTCAGATGATTCTGGCTGACAGCGCAGAGGGTCGTGAGAAGGCTCTTGCCAAGCTACTTCCCTATCAGAAGGCAGATTTCAAGGGCATCCTCAAGGCTATGGACGGACTGCCAGTGAACATCCGTCTGCTTGATCCTCCCTTGCATGAGTTTGTTCCCCATGATCTCGCGGGTCAGGAGACGATGGCCAAGGAGATGGGCGTAAGCCTGGAGACCATCAAGCGTCGTGTAGCTTCTCTTGCCGAGAACAATCCGATGCTCGGTCACCGCGGCTGCCGTTTGGGTATCACCTTCCCCGAAATCACCGCTATGCAGACACGCGCCATCCTGAGTGCAGCCTGCGAGCTGAAGAAGGAAGGTTTTGACCCGAAGCCCGAAATCATGGTGCCCCTCATTGGTATACTTTACGAACTGAAGCAGCAGAAGGCCATCATCCAGAAGGTTGCTGCAGAAGTCTTCGAAGAATATGGTGTAAAGGTTGAATTCGAGATTGGTACGATGATTGAGATTCCTCGTGCTGCCCTCACTGCCGACCGTATTGCTACCGAGGCCGAGTATTTCTCCTTCGGTACGAACGACCTGACGCAGATGACCTTTGGCTACAGCCGCGACGATATTGCCAGCTTCTTGCCCGCATACCTTGAGAAGAAGATTCTGAAGGTTGACCCGTTCCAGGTTCTCGACCAGAAGGGTGTTGGACAACTCGTAAAGATGGCCGTAGAGAAGGGTCGTGAGGTTCGCCCCACCCTACGTTGCGGTATCTGTGGCGAGCACGGAGGTGAACCAACCAGCGTGAAGTTCTGCGCCAAGATTGGCCTGAACTACGCCAGCTGCTCACCTTTCCGTGTGCCCATTGCACGTCTGGCCGCCGCGCAGGCAGCCGTCGAGGAATAATCGAAAGATGCTGAAAATTAGTTAAGTACGAGGCAAGTGCTTGGCAAACAAGTACTTGTCTCGTTTTTTTGACCATTCTGACTGTTTGATTTTACCAATCTCGCAAAAGAGTATCTAGATGTGATCAGGCACAGAACGTGTCCAGTATCCACATGACCTCTCACTCCGACTTCCCTGCAACGAGCGGCAGTCCTGACGACCCGTTCGGCATCATGGAGATTGCTGTGACAGGTGTGCTTCACGGCGAGAACGGCAACCCCTGGTGGCCCGAAGAGCTCTTGACCCGCGAGCAGGCTATCGAATCCCTGACCATCAACATTGCCAAGCAGATGCTTATTGAGAATGAGAGAGGCAGCATCCGCAAAGACAAGTATGCCGACTTCTTGCTTGTCAACAAAGATGTGCTATCGTGTCCAGTGACAGAGATTCACGAAGCCAGGCCCACAGCAACCTACTTCGAGGGAAAGAAGGTCTTCTCTTTGTAACACAAAGGTTGTATCTTTGTGGCGTGAAACTGCAACAATAAACAATAACAAAAAAAACAATGAAAAAGAACCTAATAATGATGCTCGCAGCCATCCTACTATGCGGCATAATGTCACTCACTTCGTGCAGCGACAGCAATGAAAATCAGACTCCGAAGCCGACACCTACAGAGGAACTGGCAGACTACACCCTGTTCATCTACGGTCATGCTGGTGGTCACATGGATCATATTATTGATGGAATACAGGAGAAGGTGAAGCCTCTGCTTGCTAACCAGAAAAAGGTGCGCGTTCTACTCTTCTACAAGTATGGGCATCATACAAAGGATGCCACTTTCACTGGCAAATATGCCGACGAGGACGAGGTGCTGCGCTTTGAACTGACGGCAGAGACCAATCTTGACAAGCTGCGCACCGAGGCTTGCTTTGAGGAGAATTCGCAGTTCCAACTTTATAGGCAGGAGAATCTGACCGCACAGCTTAACTGGGCTGCCAAGACCGCACCAGCGAAGAATTATATTGTCATGCTCTACGGCCACGGTGCAGGCTTCAACGCTAAGGACGACTACTACAAAGAGCCTATTGCCAACACCAGAGCCGTGCTCTACGATAAAGGATTCAATGGCAGAGGCATGAACATGTATGAGTTCAAGTGGGCCATCGAGGCATCTGATATTAAGCATCCGCAGATGATATATTTCCACAACTGCCTGATGGGCAATCTGGAGTCGCTTACCACACTGCGCAACTTGACCGACTATTACGTCGGTTCGCAGCATGTGCTGGCCAGCGAAGGCCACATCATCGTCGAATTCGTTAAGGGTTTGCTGCAGACCACCGATATCGAGGCTGCCACGAAGCAGATGTTTGGGAATCTAGACGATTGGAAAGCCATGTATAGTATGGCCATAGATGAAGATAAATGCAATGGCGACCTGTTCTTCATGAAGTCGCTGGCCATCGAGGAGGTCAACGAGCAGATGGACTGCCTCTGCAACCGCATCCGCGAAATCTATCCCACTCAGCATGAGGCTATCGACAATGCCACTTGCAAGGTTTACCAGCCTTTTCAGGAAGCTGCGCTATTCGATGCCGCCGACTATGCCGAATGTCTGGCTCGAGAGACAGGTGATGCCCAGCTCCAAACCATCAGCAAAAGCCTTCGCGCATCGTTCGACAAAGCTTTTATTGCCCGCGATCATGTCAACAATCGCCCAGATTTTCTCGATGCCTACACGCTATCAGTAACCCTTGTCGACAAGTCAACTTTCACACAGGAATTGACAGACGATACCGGCAATAAGTTCTCTTTTGGTGAATCCTACTTTGCAACAGACTTCCACAGCAATACCGGCTGGGGCCACTGGCTGACTGAGAACAATCAGAAGCCTACTGGTAACCCCTTCGGCATGAAAAAAGAAGAGAACGACATACCTGGACTGGAGGATCTGGAAGAGTGGCGAGCCGGCATCACGGTCTCACAGGAGGCCGTCAATGCCTTTGGGCTGGAAATGTGCTTCATGGTCGAAGATATAAGCGACGAAGTGTGGGAACGCATGCAGGGCAAGACCTACAAGGACAACCCATACATTGGGCGCAACGATCTGCAACACGTGAAGGTGATTCATTGGGACTACGACAATCAGATGCACATAGGTGAGATGATTTGCAACAAACAGATAGCTCATACCGTGTGTCTCATCATGCGTAAACTCTTCGATGCCAAATATCCCATACAGCGCATGGTATTGCCTGACGTCTATAACGCAGACGACGAGGCACAGATGCGCGACAACAACTCCTCGTGCTTCTGCTACCGTTCCATCAGCGGCTCCACAAAACTCTCGAAGCACGCCCGCGGGTTGGCTGTAGATATCAACACACTCTACAACCCCTACTACAAAGACCGCGAAGACGGCACACGCTATGTGCAGCCCTCCACAGCCGAGGAGTATTGCGACCGCACGAAGACCTTCCCATACAAGATAGACCATGACGACCTCTGCTTCAAACTCTTCACCGAGGAAGGATTCGAATGGGGAGGCGACTGGACGTCGTGCAAGGATTTCCAGCACTTCGAGCTGATAGAAGGAGAATAACACATCATACTATTCTTCACCTTATTATTAATAAAATAAGGAAAAAGAATATCTTATGAGTAATTGACGCTATCCTCCTCTACTACGGCACAATGACAATTGTGTTCACTTACACCAAAGGTTACTTCACTCCCTGCGGTGATGTCCTCTACAAGAAGGCGGGATTCCCTAAGGTTTCCCGCCTAATTTTTATTCTTCTGAATGTTCTACTCGAAGTTGAACGTCAGAACAATCATATTGCAGTGACCACCGTTTACGCTGTTTGTGTGCTTCAGCAAAGTGGTGTCGATAAGGTCACTCCGATCTTTATTAATGATGTCTAGTAAGCCAAAGCAAAACTTGAGTTCCGGAATGAGTTTGAAGTAAGGAAGATAGATGTCACAACCCATACCAAGTTCCAGATAAAGATCGAAGGGTTTAAGCCTCAAAACATCATGCTTGCGAGCAGTGAGGTTGACCATCGGATTCAAACCCGCGATGAGGTATGGGCGGAAGTTGTTGTATCGCGGTGCAGCAAATTTGACGTCGAGGGGCACAGAGATATAGGTACTCTTGAACACCTGTGTTATTTCCGCACCACTCACTTGCTCATGATACACAGCATGCTTTTGCCCAAAATGAATTGTAGGAGAGACACGTAATGAAAAATGGTTGTTCAGGCGAAGTGCTCCAAGCACACCAACTGTGAAACCAGGACTGTAGTTATCTATCTCGGCATACCATTGTTCACCGGTATTCGGATCTATGTATCCGTTGTTCTCCAACTCCATATCCTGCATATGCAGACCGAGTAGAAATCCATAGTGAAATTTCCGCTGGTCGATATATGGGCGGTTCTGAACCTTGCGCGTCTGTGCCGTGAGACTCAGGGCGAGGATAAAGGCTAGGAGCGAAGTGAGGCTCCTGAATGTATTCGTGCGCATCACAATAATAACGTATCTGAGGGGCTTTTTATTGCTTAAATCATTGTTTTTGGTGATAAAGAAGAAAAAAAGTCAGATAATTCGATGTCATTATCACCAAATTTAGTTATCTTTGCAGTCAGATTTTACATTTAAACTCATAAACATTTAAACTTTTCAAGACTATGGCTTACGTAATTAGTGATGATTGTGTTGCTTGTGGCACATGTATCGATGAATGTCCCGTAGGAGCAATCTCTGAAGGCGAAAAGTATTCTATCGACCCCGAGCAGTGCACAGAATGCGGCACTTGCGCTGATGCTTGCCCCAGCGGTGCCATCTCTCTGTAAGAAAAGATCCCTCTAAATTTTCCGTAAAGAGGAGAAGTTCAGATTCTTTCCAAGTCTTCCTTTATATGGGGAAGACTTTTTTTTTATTTTTTATTTGAAAGGCTCTCCTATTCCCACTTCTATCGTTCCCAAGAAACGGGCATTCTTGCCCTGATGATCTACCAGCACCTCATGACCTTTTTTATCATGAAGGTAGTGTGGCTCAGTAAAATAAGTGTGTGTGTGCCCGCCAAGGAGGACATCAAGACCGCTGGTATTGGTAACAAAGTCGATGTCCATATCCGGAATGTTGCCCCATCCGAGATGGCTTAGGCAGATAACAATATCGCAGTGCTCCTCATTACGCAAACAATCGATGACGGGTTGTGCTGCCTGTGCTGGGTGAATATAGCGCATCCCTTCGTAGTTCTTTCCTACTATTAGTCCTTCTGGCTGGGGACAAACGCCCAAGATGCCCACACGAACGCCCGCCCGTTCTATAATAGTGTAGGGCTTCACGAGTCCTTCGCAAGGAGTTCCGGTGAAGTCGTAGTTGCAGCAGACAAAGGGAAACTCTGCTAACCGTATCAGGCGCGCAAGGTTATCCAGACCGAAGTCAAACTCGTGATTCCCAATGGTGCAGGCATCGTAGTGCATCAGATTCATCAGCATGACCTCCACCTCGCCCTTATAGAGATTGTAGTAGGCAGAGCCCTGACTGAAGTCGCCACAGTCAAGCAACAACAGATTATCGGGATGCTCACGGCGCATCTCTTCGAGAAGTACAACGCGACGTAGATAACCGCCTTTGTTTGCCTGAGCCGTATCGCCGAAATTCGGAGAAATAGGCTCTATACAAGAATGCGTGTCGCTGGTATGGACGATGAAGAGCGAATGCTCTTGAGCTGTTGCCCAATGAAAAATGAAAAATGAAAAATGAAAAATTATTAGCAATATCAGGCGTTTCATATCACAATTCCTTAACAATTAATTTTAACTTATAATTTTTAATTGTTCATCATCTAACAACGATTCTTCCTTCTATCTTGCTGTCTATCACTCTGTGTTTCAAGATGTATTCCATCATGACATCGCGGGCCAGAATACCCGTTTCATGACAGTTAACAGCTTTCTTCAGAGCGGTCATCTTGTCATTTCCTTCGGCCAGATAGTCGATTGTGGCAATAGTATAAATGCGGTGATGGTCAATTTCTTTGCCTCCGATGGTGCAGGAGAGCAAATCTCCCTTGTCGGAAATCTCCATACGCACACTGCTGCTCACACCCTCGCCCTTGACAGCAGCAATGTTGCGCATCAGTTCCAGTAGGTCGCTGCCCTTCATTTCGAGCACCACAACATGGTTCTCGAAAGGCGAGATGAGCATGATATCTCCCCGACGCACGATACCCTCGGGCATATTGTTGCGCAGGCCGCCCACATTGATGAGTCCCATGTCTGCCGGTTCCAAACCTGTTGCCGTTCCGCCCTCCACCATCACGTCTGCTGCCCAGTTTCCAAGCAGGCTCTCGGGACGTCCTGCCGACATTGTCACTTTGCTCATTCCGAGCACAGGAGCCATCATGCTATCCACACTTGCCTTGTAAGGTGACACAAGCGCAATAGCTTCTGCAGATGGTGCAGCATCCAACTTTGAGGTCACCTCCACACGTTCCCAAGAAAAGGAATGCACCTTATACTGCTGGGCCATAGCAAGCTGAAGAATGGAGAATGAAGAATGAAGAATAAAAAGAAGTATCAATCGTCTCATAATCCTTAAACTTTAATCCAGAATCCTTAATAAAAAACATATTTCGACATGCAAAAGTACATAATTTCAGGCAAAAATGAATAATTTTTCACTTTTCATTTTTCTCTTTTAATTATTTATTGTACCTTTGCACCCGCTTTCCCATAGGTCGCTGGCAGGAAAAGAGAGACCTGTTATGCCTATGTGCGATCGACAAAACAATTTTACAAGTAATTAAGCATTATGGCTGATTTAATCAAAATTGCTGAAGAAGCATTTGCAACAGGCAAGAGCCATCCCGCATTCAAGGCTGGTGATACAATAACCGTTGCATACAAAATTGTCGAAGGTAACAAGGAGCGTATTCAGCTCTATCGTGGTGTCTGCATCAAGATTTGCGGTCACGGCGATAACAAGCGCTTCACAGTTCGCAAGATGTCCGGCACAGTTGGTGTAGAACGTATTTTCCCCATCAGCAGCCCCAACATCGACAACATCGTGGTGAACAAAGTTGGTAAGGTACGTCGTGCTAAGCTCTACTACCTGCGCAACCTCACCGGTAAGAAGGCTCGCATTGCAGAAAAGCGCGGTGCAGCCCTGAAGGAGGATTAAACCTCCCCACTCTTACATCCGACAACGCGGAAAAACCAAGAAGCACCCAACCTTTCGAGGCCAGGTGCTTCTTTTTTATTCCTCATCGTCTGTTATGCTATGATCGGACAGCGCAGCGAAAGGGGCAAATTGGGAAGCTCGCTGATGCATCGACATCTGGGGATGCTTCTTCGAGACATGGTGCGGCATCTTTATTATATCCGCATATTGCTGGAGGACTAAATCTTCTTCACTCTTCATTTTCACGCTCATTTTTACCTTCTTGGTTTTACATTTCCACTTTTCATTGTTTCATTTATGCTTTGTGCCCCCCTATTTGTTTGTTCCTCTCTTTTGCCGTGGCACCTTCTGCATAACTCGTCCCTTTGAGGACTGCATTCTTGCCAAAACGCTGTTTTATGTTGAGCAGAGCCTCCTGAATGCGGCGCTCCTTTTCGCGCTCTGTTTTCTTTGACTGATTTTCACTGGAAAGGGCCTCGTAATCTGTAAATAGATCAAGCTGGGCAGGGTCTTCTGCTACGATTTTTTTGCTATAGCCTTCTTTTATTACATGATTCGCACAGACATTCAAGCGACGTATTAACAGATTATGGTTAACTATCCTGTCATACAGTGAGATAAATGCTTCGATAATCTCCTTACTGGAGGATGAATAGCTTCCGAGTTTGGCTGTTCCGTGAGCAGGTTTTGGCACAGGTCTGCCATAGTGGTCCGACACGATTTCACCATGATAAAGAGAAGCTATCTCGGGCCTGGTGAGACTCTCGCGGTCGTAGTTGACATAGAGCACAAGCTGGTCCGTGACGAGACGCCCTCTCACGAGGTCAAGACTGAGCGCGTCTGCCATTTCCATCACGACATTTCTTGCCTTCTCGAAGGTATAGGGCTCGGTCAGGACCTGTCCGTTGCTCATCGAATGCGTCTCGGGCTTATAGGCCTTTATATAGTCTATGGTGCAGGGCTCCCAACCCCATGCATGATCTATCAGGAGTTCGGCATTTACACCGAACATGCGGTAGAGCAGCTCTTCGTTATCGACAGAGCAACGAGCCAGTTTGCCCATTGTGTCGATGCCATAGTGGGAGAGTTTTTCGGCAATGCCGCGACCAACACGCCAGAAATCTGTCAGAGGGCGATGATTCCATAGCTTATGGCGATAGGACATCTCATCCAGTTCGGCAATGCGCACTCCATCCTTGTCGGCAGGTATCTTCTTGGCCACAATATCCATTGCTATCTTACAGAGGTAGAGATTGGTGCCAATACCTGCTGTCGCCGTGATACCCGTATTCTTCAGAACATCCTGTATGATGGTTATAGCCAGTTGATGCGCTGTTTTCTTATAGGTCGCCAGATAGTCGGTAACATCCATGAAGACTTCATCAACGCTGTACACATGGATATCTTCTGGGGCAACGTACTTCAGATATATCTTGTTGATGCGAGTGCTATAGTCGATGTAGAGGGCCATCCGAGGTTTGGCGATGATGAAGTCCACATTTGCGTGGCGTGCTTTCTGTCTCACTTCGAACAAACGCGCTCTTCCGGGAATACCATACGCCTTCAGTGCCGGTGAGACAGCCAGACAGATTGTCTTATCTGTCCGGCTCTCATCAGCTACCACCAGCCTGGTAGTCAGCGGGTCAAGACCCCGCTCCACACATTCCACACTGGCGTAGAACGATTTCAGGTCGATAGCAATATAGGCCCTTCCCCCTTCAGGGGGAGAGTTTTCGACTATCGCCTTTTCACTTTTCATGATTCACTCTTTATTATATTATTCCCCCTAAAGGGGTTAGGGGGTCTATATGTGAATGTCAATGGGGATACTGACCTTGATGCAGAAGTTACGCCCCATAGCAGAGATGCCCTGCCTGCCTGTCATCACATTCATGTCAGTATATTTCAGGCGCGAGAGATGCGGCTGATAAACCTTGTCGAAGAGGTTCTGACAGGAGAGCGTGAGCTCGATGCAGTTGTGTCCAAAGATGTGCAGGTCCGTGCCAGCCGAGATGTTGAAAAGAGCATAGTCGGGTGTTGCTGTCTCCGTATTATCAAGGGCATAGAAGTTATTCTGACGGAAATTATACTCCATTCCAGCGGCCAGGAAGGTCCGGCGGAAATGATTACGAGCGAAACTGGGGAATTCATAACGCACATCACAGGTCCAACGAGGCGCAGGCATCATGGGGAGGTTCTTGCTCTCTTCCGGCTGATGAAGCTGTATGCCTCGCACATAACTGAAAGCGTTTGCTATGTGAAGCGGTTCAACAGGATGAATATCAAGCGATATCTCACCGCCCATCAGACGAGCATCTCCCTGGCGGTACTGATATGTGCGGTAGCCGTCTGTCTCGTAGGGAAGACGCGAGAGGAAGACGTAGTCACTAATCCAATTGCAGAAAAGCGAAGCTTGAAGACTCACGAAGTGTGAAGTGTAGTCAAGTCCCATATCAATCTGCGTGCTCTTCTCCGGCTTAAGGTCAGCATTTCCCAACTCATACTGGACACTGCCTTCGTGAACACCATTAGAAGACAACTCGCTAACCGTCGGGGCACGAAAGCCACGAGCAACATTCAGACGGACATTCAACTTGTCCGTGACATTCCACACAGCACCCAGGCTGCCCGTCACACCAGTGAAGTTCCTGCTCAGGCTGGCAAAACGGAGTCCCTCTCCATCAGTCAGCGAGGAGGTGTCCAGGTGTCGGTTGTCGATGCGGGCACCGCCAGACAGGTGCCACTTTCCGACTTGCCATTCTGCTGTTGCGAAATAGCCGAAATCAAAGAGGTGATAGTCCGGTATCAGGTATTCCTCACCCCGATTGACATTCCGCTGCCACATACCACCGATGCCCGTAGCAAGTTTCAAGTCGTGAGGCAAGGTGTGGAGATACTTGATGTCGTAGTTGACCGTATGAAGGCGCATTGCAAGTGCGACCTGGGGTTCGACAGGCACAGGAATTTCCTCTACCTCGTATTCTCTGCGATAGTTCTGCTGATATCCCACGATGGCTTTCAGGGTGCCGTTTCCGAAATACCAGGCATTGTCGCTCACCACCTTGGTGTGGAGTACTTTCTGAAAATTGGGACTATCCGCGAGGCTGCCATCATCGTAGCGCTCGCCTTCAGAAATGCCCGGCTTAAAATGAACATGTGAAAAGCGTAGCCAAGAGTGTCCCCAGGACTTGTTCACGCCCATCATGCCCTGTACGTCGCGTTCCTTGAACCACGAACCCGGCACATAGCCGTCAGCAGCATTCTTATAACATTGTGCCGCCTTGTCGAGGAAATGCCAGTTCCAGAGCCAGCCGTTCACATTCCCGGCAAAGCCCACATGATAGTCATAGAGATCATTGTTCGACTGGTACTGGCCACCCACCTTCACCTGCATTGTGCCTTCTTCCAGGGGGTGCTCGGGATGCAGGATCATCACGCCGGCAATGGCGTCGCTGCCGTACATGAGCGAGGCAGGACCCTTCAGGACTTCCACAGAATGAATGCCCTCTTCATCGACCTCCAGGCCGTGCTCGTCGCCCCACTGTTGTCCTTCCTGACGAATTCCCTGCTCAACGACCACTACCCTATTGTAGCCAAGTCCGCGGATGACAGGCTTAGAGATGCCGTTTCCGGTGCTTATCTGCGCAAGGCCGGGCAGGTGACTAATGGCATCGACCATATTGGTTCCTGTTGTGCTATGCAGGAGTTTTGGCGTGACCACCATGAAAGGCGAGGCGGCATCTTTCATTCGCTGTATGCCAGCCACACCTTGTACTGTTACTTCACTCAGAATGGCTTCTTTCATCGGGTTGATGCTGTCTTCCAAGCAATCGCTGTGCTCGTGGACATGCTGTGCTGAAATTGGGAGGGAAACTGCCCAAAGGCAGATCCCTATATATAGAATAATGTGTTTCATATTTTGTTTCTGTAATGGGAATAATAAATATGTGTCCTCCTCTGCGCACACCAATAGTGTGGCAGTCAGAATATGACTAATATAAGTTAAAAGGTATAAAGGGGAAAAGGATAAAGGATTGTTTTCAATTCTTTAACTTTTCGATTTTTATGCAACCGGAGGAGCACGTAGCTTGATGAAACTCTGCGGAGTCAGGCAAACAGCCTGACGATACAGGGCATAAGTGATTTTGTGCCGGGGCTGAAGACAGAGCCACGTCCATGTGGCAGTGGCCACATAGGATAACGTCAGGAACTGGCACGAGACGCATTGGTGCATCCCGTCCGAAAGCTGAGTCAGGTGGCCGTGACACTGATGATGCACGCATTCTGCGCACTCCGCTTCATGAGCATCTGATGCCTCATGAATGTGGAGCGACGAGACCAGGAGCATAGGCAGATAAACTGCCAGCAGCACCCATGAAGCGATATGTCTCTTCGTCATCGGATTCACAAGTGCAAAAATACACTTTTTATTTCAAATGGAAAACATCTGAAGTATTAAAAAAACAAAAAAGAGAGTTTTACTGTAATTTCTCTCTTTTGTTGTTCTTTCATTTTTACCCCACAAGTTTCAGAATCTGCTTATCCGAAGCCTCGGGTAGGATTTTCCGGAATTGCCCGACAATTCTTTGGAACGATTCCTTAGGCGGGCAGTCAGTGTGGCAAGCCTCCTTCCCGTACAGCGCTTCCGGCGTGTTCAGCAGCGACCATCCCCAGCCATATTCCCGGTTATGCTTGTCTCTGGGATAGACGAAGTCCTCGGTGACAATATATGTCGCCATTTCCAGGCGCGTCACGTATCCATCGAACTTCGAGCGCATGCCTTTCCCGTTGAAGCCGCAAGCCGCCCTCAGCTCTCTGGTAATGAGGCTTCCAGTCATCCTCAAGGTATCAAGGATAGTGCCCTCAATGGAATCGTCTTGGGGATAGGAGTATTTGCTGCGGCGGTAGTTGCAGAAGTCTGCCCACCACGCCTTGCTGATGAAGCCAGCCTTTTTGTTGAAGAACTTGCCGTACATACAGGGCATCTCGGTCACAATCTGCCCCTTCCATTTCCACAGAGGCCAGTCCCAACCGCCATCGGGGAAAACAACATAGCGGCAATCATCGTCCACAATCTCCTCTGCGCTGTAGCCGTAGATTCCGCTATCCAGCAAAGGCAGGAAACCGATATCATCAATAAGCTCCATCATTTCCACGACGGAGCTTACACGAGGGAATTTATTCATCATCCGAGTTCAAATAAAGTCTCCCCTTTGGGGCAATTGCCCGTTGGTGGCGGAGCAATTGGGGAGCGTGGGCCACGGAGGCCCGAAGGGTTTAGGGGGGCCGGACCTTACTCGGCGGCGAACTGATCCTTACCTACGCCACACAGTGGGCATTCGAAATCCTCGGGAACCTCTTCCCAGGGCGTTCCAGGGGCGATACCCTTTTCGGGTACTCCAACTTCGGGATCATACTCCCAACCGCATACTTCACAAACGTACTTTGCCATAATCGCAGATGTTTTTTTGAGGTTAATAAATAATGTACCAAGTGTTATGTTTCGTGTACAAAGATACAACATTTCGTTCATTATTCATAGTACATAGCTCATATTTTTTCTTTCTATTATTCTAATTCTTGATTATTTGTTGTATTTTTGCGACAGAATAATCGGTTTTCGCAGTAACATGACAACAGAAAGACAAGACATAGTGCTCAATTACCTCAAGGAGCACAACATTCCCTTCACCTGCTACAATCACCCGGAAGGCAAGACCATCGAGGAGGCAAAACGCTGGTGGCGGGACGACGGTTCGGTGCATTGCAAGAACATCTTCATGCGCAACCACAAGGGCAACCAGCACTACCTCATCTGTTTCCATTGTGACCACGACCTCGACATTCACGACCTCGAAGCGCGACTGAAACAGGCACTCCAGGCACAAGGCAAGCCCTCATGCGGCAAACTCTCCTTCGCCTCTCCCGAGCGCATGATGAAGTATCTGGGGCTCGAGCCAGGCAGCGTGTCGCCCTTCGGACTCATCAACGACAAGGAGCATCACGTGCACCTCTTCCTCGATGCCGCACTCCTGGATGACAGCAGCTATGCGGACCCAGGCAGGAAAACACTTTCCTTCCATCCAAACGACTGTCGCGGCACAGTCGTCATCGCCCTCCAGGACTTCGAACGCTACTTATCCCAGCTGGGCAACACCTACGAGTACATACGGCTTTATTAGAATATCGGCAAGGCGGGCACCGGAATAATCTGTGTCATCATAACCTCACAAAATATTAAGGAAGAAGGTGATTATTCCTGTATTGATGAGATCTGCAAACATGGCGCCAATGATGGGAACGATGAGGAAAGGCTTGACCGTATAGCGGTATTTATAGCATACGGCGCTCATGTTGGCCATCGCATTGGGTGTTGCGCCAAGACCGAAACCACATATTCCTGCACACAGGACGGCAGCGTCATAGTCGCGGCCTAACAGGGGGAATGCCACCATGTATGTAAACAGTGCCATCAGCAGCACCTGTGATACCAGGATGACTATCAACGGAAGGGCCAGACTTTGAAGTTCCCAGAGTTTCAGGGATATCATGGCCATACCGAGGAACATAGACAGGCAGATGTTACCTACACTGATGATTCGCTCCATATCAAGCAACTTATCAGCTTTCACCATCTTGCCGTTTTCCTTGTAACTGAAGAATCCTATGGTATTACGGACAATGGCGGCTAATATCAAGGCTCCGAAATAGGTTGGGAACGTGACACCTGTCTTTGCGAGCAACCAACTCAATACGGTGCCGCCAGCCATAACCAGGAGAATGCAATAAGAAGCCTTCGCATACTGCTGGAATTCCTGTTCGTTCGTGCTGACACGCTTTGCACGACCTGTTGGCGAAGCCTCGTCACTCTCGATACCAGCCATAGCAGGATCAATCTCTTCGTGTTGTGGTTGCATCTGTTCATGCGTCAGTTTCGTTCGAACAATCCTCTCTGCCAATGGACCACCGAGCATAGAGCCGGCAACCAGGCCAAAGGTGGCTGCTGCCATACCAATTGTTCCTGCGCCATGCAGTCCCATTCCTTCCAGAACACTTGCGAATCCACCTGCCGTACCATGTCCGCCTGTCATTGATATGCTACCTGCAGCCATACCAATCAAAGGGTCAACCCCCATCAGGCGGGTAATTCCCATTGGCATTAAGTTCTGCAACGCAATCATAACAAACAGCAGGCTGAGCATGATTACCAGGAGTTTGCCGCCTTGCTTTAATACTTTAAGGTCACTCTGGAAACCAACGCTGGTAAAGAATGCCAGCATAAAGACATCCTTCAATGTGCCGTCAAACGACACCTCAACATGGAACCATCCGTACAGTATCAGGGTAATCAGTGAAAAGATGATACCGCCGCTTACTGGCGAGGGTATGCAGAACCTCTGCAGGAAGGCAACCTTTCGCGTTAAGACCATACCGACAAGGAGGGCCAGGGCACCAATGCCGGCAGTCTGTATCATATCCAGTTCAATACACGTCATACTCACAGTCTTGTTATCGTTAGAATCTATATTGCAACCTGACATTGGCAGCATGTCTGTTTAGCATTGCCTTACAGCAGAAAGCATCAAACATATCATGCCAGTCAGCACCCAAATTCCATTTCTTGCCAAACTGCTTGTTCACAGACAAGCATCCATATACAGGAACACCAGTCAACTTATATTGCGGAGTGTCATTGGTGTAATAAACCATCTGCAGCCCTATCTGCCACTGATGAGGCAGATAGACAGTCGGAGCAAGCCGGAATGCAGCATAGGTTCCAGAACCGTCCACGTACAGATTTGCTCCACCCGCCAGATTTACCCTGTTCGTTTTCCAATAAACCGAAGCCCCCATTTCGGCAATATTCTCGCCATCTTCAATGAAATAATAACTCGCCTCCGTCTGCACGGTCAGCTTCTGCCTGCTATAGGCATAAGCCAGCTTCATCTGGTTGATGGTCCGTTCCACCAACTGTCCCTTCGTAATCGCCCATTGCTCATCAGAAATCGTATTGGCATCCATGAAGAGGGCCAGGTAGTATGGATTATAGTATTTGCGATAATAGCCCAACTGTATCTGGTTGCGGCTGTTAGGCACACAAATGACGCAGGCATTTGCATTGTCGCGGGTGTTGGAATGCTTTTGACTGATGCCCGACTCCTGTAATTTGTAGTTATAGAACATTACACGATTACCTACTGTGAACTTCCATTTTGGCAGGGAATAGGTGAACTGCAGATAGATATCATAGTTGAAGACGTCCCAACTCCTGTCCGTACCCTTTTGTCTGGTCATCAGGAAGTCTCCCTCAACACCCAGCATCATTGACAGACGCTCGGTAAACAAAGGCGTATTAAGCTCGACGAGACCCAGTGGCAGCTTGTTGGACAAGACCAGATTGCTCGAATGCTGGTATCCTCCCATTACGAGCAGTTCTGTACCCACGTTGTTGAAGGTATGGAAATATCGCGCCCTGCCCATGATCTTACGCGATGTTTCTGAGGAAATGCCAAGATATTGCTGTGTGAAATAGGTCAGCAGCTTGTTCCTGTCATCAAACCGGTTCGTCATGTGAAGCGTCAGATACTCCTTATCTCCCTCGTCATGATGACGATAAGACGCATTGGCATACAGGTCAGTCCGCTTACTGCCGTACAGCGCATTCACGGAGGCTATGCCTTCTATGTCCTTCCCGAAGCCCCCCTGCCCTTCCACGAAGCCCTTCACCCTATCAGGCATCTTCATGTTGATATCCAGCACCCTGCCCATTCCGATGGTACCCTTCGCAACACCCGTATTGTCACAAACCTGAATCTTGGCAATGTCCTTGGCTTTCATCTGGCTGAGAACCAGCCTTATGTCACCATTTATCGGGGCATTGTCGATGCGCAAGTCATAGCTGGAGATGAGTTCCTCATAACCTTCAATCAGCAGTTCCGGCACCATCTGGAGCATATCCATCAACGACTCCTCCCCCGTCAGTTCCATCCGCTGGGGATAAATCATCGTCCTGTCTGCCTTTATCTCTACGATGGGCAGACTATCTTCTGCGAACATAGAGACAGATAAGAGCAAAAAGCTGGTCAATATATGAATATGTCGATGCATACAACCCATTGTGTTTGCAAAAATACGGATTTTTTTGTTATTCAGTTCGAAAATCAGTCATTTTTAGCCCTATCGGTTACAAATTCCCATGCTGGATGCTGGCGTTTATAGTGTTTGTAGCATGCAGACCCAGAACTAAAAGCCCTCTTTGAGAAGTTAGGGTATAGCCTATGAAACTCTGTGTACTTAGAGCGTTTCTTCCGCAATCTGCTTCTTGGAGAGCTTCATTGCCATAGTTGTAAAGATTTTAGTTTGTTAGTTGATGAGTTTTTTGTTTTTTGGGGTTTTGTCGTTTCCGGACTCGGATTTTGCGCTTTTCTTTGAACTCGCCACGAAGTATTTTCATTCATTATTAAATGTATTTTTTGGGGGGTCAAGTGACAAATTTAGGAAATTTCTTCCATATCCATCGCAAAACGAATCGTCATTTGTACATTTTATATCGCAAAATAAAAATATTTGTGTTTAAATAACCCCTGCGAATTGGAGTGAATAGAAAAAAAGTGTAACTTTGTAGGGAAATAAGATTTATACCCTCGTCTCCTGAGACAGGCCTTGAGGTTTTTATATTAACAAGAGGAAGAAAAAGTGAAAAAATTAATAACTAAAACTAAAAAAGATGATGAAAAGTAAAATCTATGCCTTGATGGCCCTTTTCTGCACCGTCGTCGTGATAGGCTCGTGCAGCATGTTAAATGATGAAAAGAAAGAATCCAATTCCTATGTGCAGGCCGTATCCTTCAAGTATGATGAAGGTGGGGAGTATGGTATGGTGAACCTTAATGGCGAGGTGATTTTCGAGCCGCGCTTCAAGAACGATTTCACGGAGGCTTCCTGCGACCGTTTCTTCGCCCAAGACGATGACGGCCAGTGGGAACTCTACACCCTGGAGGCTAATCCCAAGCGAGTGAATGATGAAAAATACTGCGACGTTGGCGTATTCGTCGATGGCCTGTGCCCTGTTACCCAGAAGGACTCGTGGCCCAAATACATCGACACCGAGGGAACAGTCGTCTTCGAGGCCAAAGAGTGTAATGGCAAGAACATCATAACAGCGGGCATCTTCCATGACGGTATGGCTCGCTTCCAGACTGAGGATAATCTCTATGGCTATATCAATGAGACCGGAGAGGTGGTCATCGCTCCACAATATTATTTTGTTAATTATTTCTATGAAGGCAAGGCTATTGTCTATAAACCCCTGAAGTCGGGAAAAGACTATGGCACCCGGGGGTGGGCCGTCATAGACAAGAACGGTCAGGAACTATTCTCCTCCAAGATTTCCAGAATGAGACCAAGATTAGACGGTTTTGAAAATGATCTCACTGTGGTGTCCCTCAAAGACGGTAAGAAGTACCAACTCATCAACAGCAAGGGCGAGCAAGTGCGTGTGCTAGACAACGTCGAGTCAACCATGGGAATGTGGGGTGGTCTTATCTCTTATGAGGACGAAGATTATTATGATGGCATCATGGATACGGAAGGCAAAGTGTTGATTAATCCGGAATACAAACATATCGAATGGCACGGGGGACCTATGGTTGCCTACGACAATGATTCTGAATACTATATCCTTGGTAAGAAAGGTGAAGTGTTGAAGACCGTAGAAGCAAAAAAAATATGGGTGCCATCAGAGAAATACATTGGATATAAAGACCGCTTGCTGTGCTATCCTGATTCGGCCAAAGGGTACTTCATGGACAGTCAGGGTAACAGGCTCGACTCATCCATCGAATTTAAAAGTGTGGGGGGTGAAACGATGACAGCGGCGGTCACAGACTACAATCTTGCCGAACTCTTCGCAAGAAAACTGATGGTAACCGAAGACGGTATGTTGGGCGTCAAGATCAATACTGCCCCAAGAGACATAGAAGAGGATAATATTTTCTTGAGTGAGGGTGAAAAAGACTATGAAGAACATGTAATTACCTACAAAGGTAAATACCTAGGCAATAATTTTGATATTATTTTCAGGCACACGGGTGAAAATAGCTGGGACGAGAACTCACGCATAGAAAAGATTTTTGCAATTCTAGATATTCCGCATCATCATGTTCCGAAATTGAAAGAAGCAGCTACGAAAGAAGTGGAGAAAGTTGCGAAATTTTTTAAAGATACGCAATTTGTCGGTTATCAAGGCAAAGTCTATAAGGTCGAAGGCAAAGACATGTATTATTTCATCTCGGATGTCATTGATGAAGATGCTCAGAATTCATTTTTTATCTATTATGGTAAATAACGTCACTACCTACAGTCTGTCATCGCTGCACATAAATTATAACCCGATTTTGTTATTGCATTAGTCGCCGTGAGGTGCCGCAACGAACATGGTTTTAATGCCATAGAAGAAAACTAATTTTTCATAGTTCCCTCGTCTCCTGAGACAGGCCGCGAGGTTTTTTAAAAGAAAAGTAAAAGAAACAAGAGATATGGAAAGCGATAAACCAGGTTACGTTTATATTCTTACTAATCCCAGCTTCAGGGAGGATTGGGTGAAGATAGGCAAGAGCTCTCGCCCCGTTGACGTAAGGAGCAAGGAACTGGATAATACAGCCGTTCCCTTGCCATTCGAGATATTCGCCACGATGAAGACCACGAAATACAACGAAGTAGAGAAACTGGTACATAAGACCATAGATCGCCTCACAGACCTTCGTATCCGCCAAAACCGTGAGTTCTTCAATGTAGCCCCACAGATGGCACTCGACATCTTCCGTGATATTGCAATGACGATAGACGATGCAGAGGTGACACTCTATGAAGATAACAAACCCATTGTGGAAAACGAACACAAGGAACCACAGAAACGAGAGGTAAAACGCCCTCGCTTCAAGTTCTCTATGTGTGGCATCAAAATTGGCGAACAAATCACTTTTGATCCAACGGGCATCGTCGTAAAGGTTGCCTCTGATGATAGCATTGAGTACGAGGGACGTATCTATAAACTTTCTCCCTTTGTTGGCACTTTTATGCCAGAAGACCATCGCAACGCCTCTGGTGCCTATCAAGGTTCCAAGTATTTCTCGTATAATGGGAAAGTGTTGGATGAGATAAGAAAGGAAAGAGAATAACATATTTTTCAGTGCTGCATTATGTATAAAATTCTAACCCCAAGCCAATTGATAGCTAAAGCCTATCTGCGTGATAAGCCCGAGGTGCAAAAAGTCATAGCTTTCAAAACTGCTATGCAGAATCTTCTAGAACGCATAAATCCTTCTGAGCACGAGGAATTTAATAAAAATCTTGTTGCAGAATTCTTCAACAGAAGTCTTTATAGTGATAGGAAATACATGGTAAATACATATCAGAGTACAGATCTTGCAATATACTCTGAAATGGGGACTCATAATGAGCGTCCTGTAGTTTTGTTTGAATTTAAGGGGCCATCTCGTCCCGACATGGTGACTAAAGATGACTTGAAAAAGAAAGCACTCTATGAATTAATCCTCTATTATATCCGTGAGGAAGCAAAGAACCACAACACAGACATAAAACACCTTGTTATAACAAATTGTTGGGAGTTTTTTATTTTTGAAAAAAAACTGTTCTATCAGTTATTTGCCCGCAACAAACGCTTTGTACAAAAAGTGCTAGACGCAGATACTGGTGATGATAGGACTGAATATATTTACAATAATATCATCAAGCCCGAAGTTGAAAAGGTAGAGCATCGTTTGCAATTTGTATATGTAGATTTAAGGCCGTTTAAGCGAAAAATAAAGAACGAAGATATTATCAAAAGTAAATCATTTATTGCTATATACAAATTATTCTCTCCCACGAATCTGCTTAAACTACCATTTATTTCTGATCACAATTCGCTGAATAAGAATTTCTATAGCGAATTACTATACATCATGGGAGTTGAGGAGATAATAGACGATGGAGTTCGTAAGATAAAGCGCCTTAAAAATAGGAGGCAAAACTTTTCTTTTGTAGAACAAGCTTATGCGAAGTTGGAAGATTACTCAGACACTTCAACTGAAGATGAGCGTTTTGAAGCAGCATTGGGCTTAGTACTGACATGGATTAATCGCATTTTATTCCTAAAATTGCTTGAATCGCAATTGGTAAATTTCAACAGAAGGAGTGAAGTAAAATTTTTGGATATAGTCCATATCCCAGATTACGATGTACTTCACGACCTTTTTATGAAGGTTATGGCAAAGCCAATCGCAGAGAGGTCTGATGAATTGAAAGCCCAATTTCCTGATGTGCCGTATCTGAATAGCTCGCTGTTTGAACTATCAAAGATTGAAGAACGCTTCTTCCCTATAAGCGGTATACGCCTTGGTGAAATGGATGTATATTCAAGAACCGTTCTGAAAGATGGCAATGGAAAACGTATAACAGGCAGAAAATCTGCTTTAGATTATTTGTTCTCTTTCTTGGAAGCCTACGATTTTGGTACTGATAAGAGTCAAGAGGAAGAGAACGTTAGAAATGAGAGTGACAAGCTTATCAACGCATCTGTATTAGGTTTGATTTTTGAAAAAATCAACGGATACAAGGATGGCTCATTCTTTACCCCTGGCTATATCACAGAATATATTTGTAACAAAACGCTAAGACGTGCGGTTATAGATAAATTCAACAAGGTCAAAGGATGGAAATGCAAAGACTTTGAGGATTTAAAAGAAAACATAAACTATGGTCAAAGAGAAGAAAGAACAGAAGCCAACGAAATTATAAATTCCCTCCGTATTTGTGACCCGGCTGTGGGTAGTGGCCACTTCTTAGTTTCTGCGCTAAACGAACTCATTGCTATCAAAAGCGAATTGGGTGTATTGCAAGACAGGCAACAACAACCAAAGCGAATCGGAGACTATGACGTAAGAGTGGAATATGATGAGTTAATAGTTGCTGATGAAGATGGTGATGTGTTCAAATACGATCCATCTAATCCTTCGAGTCAACGCATTCAGGAAACGCTTTTCGAAGAGAAACGAACTATTATTGAGAACTGCCTGTTTGGTGTTGACTTAAATCCCAAGAGTGTTGACGTATGTCAACTTCGTTTGTGGATAGAGCTTTTGAAGAATGCCTATTATTATAGGACGGAAACGGGAGAGCGTCTGTTGCAAACTTTACCGAATATTGATATCAATATTAAATGTGGTAATTCACTTGCTTCTGTTCATCCGGTTTGCATTGGTAAGAAGATTATGGAGAGTGCAGGAATGCAGAAATTGGTAAGAGATTATAAGGCTAATGTCTGCGAATATAAGAACTGCCGTTCTAAAGTGTTGAAAAACAAAATTAATCATGATATTAAGTATATTAAGCGTAAGTTAACTCCTCCTATTCAACAGGATCTCTTTGACCAGGATAACAATAATCAACTTATTGCCACACAAAAAGTACTTAAACACTCATTGGAATGGATGATAGAGTTTCCTGAGATTTTAAGTAAAGATGGATCTCTTGAGGGTTTTGATGTGATTATAGGAAATCCGCCTTATATAAGTTTAGAAAAACTACGCGAAGATGCAAAAGTATATGCACGAATGCGAAGGGTTGATGAGGAAGGTCAAATTGGAGTAAAAACCTATAATACTTTAGAGTCACGCGGAGATATTTATTCTCTGTTTGTAGAACGCGGATTACACTTGTTACGCAAGGGAGGTCTATTGTCATATATCATGCCTAATAAATGGGAGAAAGTTATGTATGGCCGCCCACTACGTGAGCTTTTCCTGAATACTAATCTGACACAACTAATTGATTTTGGTGACAATCAAATATTCGAAGACGCAACTACTTATACCTGCATTGTTCGCGTGAAGAAAGAAAAACAGGATGGAAAACTTCTTATCTCTAATATTAAACAGATTAATCCGGAAACACTTCATGAAGATGTCGAAGAAAAGAAAGAAGAATTTGATACCACAAAAATGAACGATGGTATATGGGTAATATCCAGTCTTAACAACTTCAATGCAGTAGAAATGGTAAAGTCGCAGATGATTACGTTGGGAGACTATATAAGTGACCAATCATATTATGGCATTAAGACAGCCCTTTCCAAAGCATTTCTGATTTCAACAGATAAGGCACAAGAATTAATATCGCAAGACTATCGCTCAGAAGAAATCTTGCGCCCATTCTTGCAAGGTAAAGGTCTTGTCGCTTATGGTGAGGCAAAAACTGGTTCCGTTCTCGTATATATTCCTAAGGGCTTTACTCTAGACGGAATGGGAGTAGTTATAACTGAAGATGACAAGAGGAATAACAGGAACTGGAAAAAAGAGCTAATGCCGTCTGAAGAAGATGCTTGGGAATGGTTCACGTCTAATTATTCTGCGGTCGCCAATTGGCTTTTAAACTTCAAGGAAGAAGCTAAGGCCAGACAGGATAAAGGTGATTATTGGTGGGAACTTAGAGCCTGTGATTATTATAACAAATTCGCAAAGCATAAGCTGTTTTATCAGGTATTCCAGACGAAACCCTGCTTCGTTTACGACGAATCCTCAACATTCTGCAACAACTCTATGTACTTTATGACTGTACCAGACAAAGCATTGCTGGCTCTTCTGTGTTCTAAAATTGGATGGTGGCTCATCACAGAATTCTGTCCTCGCATACAAAATGGAGCACAGTTAATTTGGGATAATTTCCGTCAGATACCTGTTCCAGAAGAATTGCCAGAAATCTTGAATGATTATGCAGAGAAAATGATGGTATCAAGAAACGATGAGGCGGAGTTCCAACGAATCTCTGAAGATATTGATAAAGTCATTAATTCATTATATGAGTTTACAGAAAAATAAATCCTTCCAGAACTTTGGTGAGTACTTATACTATATATAAAAGTTCGAAGTCTGAGGTCTGAAGTATGAGGTATGATGGCTGAAGTGAAATATTATTTGTAACTTTGCAAACAGAATAAGAAATAATGAACAACGAAATACAATTCATATTGTATCATTTACCTGATGAGGAAGGCAAGGTGCAGGTGGTGATAAAAGATGAAACGATATGGGCTACGCAGAAAGCGATAGCACAGTTGTTTGGTGTTGATAAGTCTGGTATTAGTCGGCATATAGCAAACATCTTCAAGGACGGAGAACTACGTCCAGACACGACAGTTGCAAAAATTGCAACAGTCGTAAATAGAGGTGTAAGAGGTGAGGTGGAGGAACAAATAGATTTTTACAATCTCGATATAATCATTGCCGTTGGTTATCGGGTCTAGGCATACTCTACCCTTACTCGTTGAGTATGGCAGTAGTATGGCGGAGCAACAGTTAACTGATAGACGATAAAACAGTATTGAATGGAGTATAAATATAAATACCCGAGGCCAGCAGTCACTGCAGACTGTGTAGTAATGACAAAAGAAGCTGTACCACAGGTCCTGCTGATCGAAAGAGGTGCTGACCCATACAAAGGTTGTTGGGCATTCCCTGGTGGATTCATGAACATGGATGAAACCACCGAACAGTGCGCCATCCGTGAGTTGGAGGAAGAGACTGGGGTGAAGGTATCGAAGATAAAGCAGATTGGTGCCTACTCGAAGGTCAATCGCGACCCAAGAGGGCGCACCATTACAGTAGCATATCTCGCTCTCGTTGATGCGCCAATCGCAGTCACTGGCCAAGATGATGCAGCAAAAGCCCAGTGGTCTCCCATCGATGCGCTGCCTCCATTGGCATTCGACCATGATGATATCATGCGTGATGCAATAGCCCTATATAAGAAATGTAAATAATATGGAACTACCGAAGTTTATCATAACGATGGACGGCTACTTACGCCTGGGCATGGTCAATCAGCATAAAGATTTGCTGATTGGCGATGACCAATGCATCGGTGGTGGGTACTACCAGTTTGACCGGGCAAGCAACCGCCTAGTCCTTGACCGTGCATCTTATGACTTCGGACGGCCTCGATGGCATCTGCTTGAAAAGCTGAAAGTGCCTGCCTCATATCGAGGACTCCGCATCATCTATTTCTACGATGATGACCATGAGGATTATATTGTTAGTGACGAACTGCAAATTGAATATTATGAATAAGATAGTTTTGATAACTGGCGCAACTAGCGGAATCGGGCTGGCTTGCGCAAGGAAATTTGCCCAGAATGGCGACAAACTGATTCTGACTGGCAGAAGCGAACAACGGCTCTCTGAAATCAGGAAGGAACTGACTGCCAAAGGTACTGAAGTGCTGACTCTGGCCTTCGATGTGAGAGACCGCGAAAAAGCCAAGAAATATCTGTCTGAGCTTTCCAAGGAATGGCAGGATATCGATGTCCTGATTAACAACGCTGGTTTGGCTTTGGGACTGGAGCCGGAATATGAAGGCAGCTTCGATGATTGGGAAACGATGATTGACACGAACATCAAAGGTCTGCTGACGATGACGCGGTTCGTGGTACCAGGAATGGTGAAACGCAATCGCGGTCACATCATCAACATTGGCTCCGTTGCCGGTGACGCAGCCTATGCCGGTGGCAATGTCTATTGTGCCACAAAAGCTGCCGTAAAAGTGTTGACGGACGGGTTGCGCATCGATGTGGCTGGTACTGCTATCCGCGTGACTAACTTAAAACCCGGATTGGTGGAAACAAACTTCAGCAATACACGCTTTCATGGCGACAACGAAAGGGCCGCCAATGTCTATAAGGGTATCAAACCCCTGGCTGGTGATGACATTGCCGATGTTGCTGTCTATGCATCCAATGCTCCGGAGCATGTTCAGATTGCAGAGGTGCTGATACTGGCCACTCATCAGGCCAGCGGCAGCGTGATTGTTAGGAAGTAACCAAAAGATAGAATACAGTGTTATTAAGATTCGAGAGTTATGACAGGAAATCCTCTTTGGGATTTTATAGCCTTCGACCAGTTACTCAATCAAAATGGTAGCTCATCTGGAGGTAATAACAACGATGATAAACTCGTCAAGCATTACAGGACGCTTGAACTTTGTTTCAAAGTATCTGGCAGGCAGGGTCTTTCTTCGCTCTAGGCTGCTTCTAAGCTGCTTCTAGGCTGCTTCTAGGCTTACTCATGAGTATGGCTAGAGTATGCCTAGAGTATGCCTAGAGTATGGCTAGAGTATGGGAAGGCTATGGCTAGGTCATATCTTCTGTTTTCGGGTTCTGCACCAATCATTTGCCTCATACAGCCCTCGTTTATACGCAAAGTTTAAATAATAATGCGGCGTTTTGTTGGCGGAAAGAAAGGAATGTATTATCTTTGCACCCAATTCGCGCTAACGCGCGCGAAGCACTAGGATTTAAGGATTAGAGATTAGGGATAAAAAACATGAAACATCAATTAAGAAGCGTGGTCTGCACGGAAGGTCGCAGAATGGCCGGAGCACGTGCGCTGTGGGTGGCTAACGGTATGAAGCGCGAGCAGTTCGGCAAGCCTATCATCGCTGTTGTAAACAGCTTTACCCAGTTCGTGCCGGGTCACACCCATCTGCACGAGATTGGACAAATCGTGAAGCAAGAAATAGAGAAGCTGGGCTGCTATGCGGCTGAGTTCAACACCATCGCCATCGACGACGGTATCGCAATGGGACACGACGGCATGCTCTACTCCCTACCCTCGCGCGACATCATCGCTGACTCGGTGGAGTATATGGTCAACGCCCACAAGGCTGACGCTATGGTCTGCATCTCGAACTGCGACAAGGTGACGCCCGGCATGCTGATGGCCGCCATGCGACTGAACATCCCTGCCGTCTTCGTGAGCGGCGGCCCGATGGAGTCGCACAAGCTGAACGGCGAGAATGCCGACCTCATCACGGCTATGGTGAAGGGCGGCGATCCGACCGTCAGCGACGAGGAACTGGCTCGGGTGGAACAGATGGCCTGCCCCGGTTGCGGCGCCTGCTCGGGTATGTTCACCGCCAACTCGATGAACTCCCTGACGGAGGCTATCGGCCTCTCCCTGCCCGGCAACGGCAGCATCCTGGCTACGCACAAGAACCGCATCCAGCTCTTCAAGCAGGCAGCCCGCACCATCGTCAAGAACGCCCTCGCCTATTACGAGGACGGCGACGAGAGTGTCCTGCCCCGCAGCATCGCCACACGACAGGCTTTCCTCAACGCTATGACGCTTGACATCGCTATGGGTGCCAGCACCAATACGGTGCTCCACCTGCTGGCTGTGGCCCAGGAAGGTGAAGTGGACTTCAAGATGCAGGACATCGACGCGCTGAGCCGCAAGGTGCCTTTCCTCTGCAAGCTCTCCCCGAACTGGCAGAAGTACAGCATTCAGGAGGAGAACCGCGCGGGCGGCATCCTGGGCATCCTGGGCGAACTGGCGAAAGGCGACCTGCTGGACCTCACATGCAAACGTGTGAACGGAGCTACGCTGGGCGAGGACATCAAGCGTTACTCGATAATTGATAATGACAAGATAAAGGACAGCATCGACGGCGGACTCTCGCCCTGGGACATCTACAGCTGTGCTCCCGGCGGCAAGTTCAGCAATGTGATGGGCTCTCAGGACTCGCACTGGGAAAGCCTCGACACCGACCGCGAGAACGGCTGCATCCGCGACATCGAACATGCCTACATGAAGGACGGCGGAATGGCTGTGCTCTTCGGCAACATCGCCCAAGACGGCTGCGTAGTGAAGACTGCCGGCGTTGACCCGAGCCTCTGGCACTTCGAGGGACCTGCTGTCTGCTTCGACAGTCAGGAGGATGCCTGCGAGGGCATCCTGGGCGGCAAGGTGAAGAAGGGTGACTGTGTGGTCATCACGCACGAAGGCCCTAAGGGCGGTCCCGGCATGCAGGAGATGCTCTACCCCACCTCGTACATCAAATCGATGCACATGGGCAAGGAATGCGCCCTCATCACCGACGGACGCTTCTCGGGCGGCACGAGCGGTCTCAGCATCGGACACATCAGCCCCGAGGCAGCAAGCGGCGGCAATATCGGCAAGATAAAGGACGGCGACATCATCGTCATCGACATCCCCAGCCGCAGTATCAACGTCCGACTCAGCGACGAAGAGCTGGCAGCACGTCCGCAGCAGCCCCTCCGCCGCAACCGTCCTGTAAGCAAAGCCCTCAGAGCCTATGCCCAATCCGTGGCAAGCGCCGACAAGGGCGGTGTCAGAATCATATTGTAGCACCAAAGAAATCTTTTCTAACTTAGATAAAGTATTAGAGCGAATTAAGGATGAACAAGAAAAAAGATAATCCCTCCCCCTCGGAGGAGAAGAAGGAGGGCCTGATATCCGGTGCAGAGGCTTTGATGCGGAGCCTCGAACATGAGGGTGTGGATGTGCTCTTTGGCTACCCTGGCGGTGCCATCATGCCAACCTACGACGCCCTCTACGACCACAAGAAAACGCTGCATCACATCCTGGTGCGCCACGAACAGGCTGCCGTACATGCTGCCCAGGGCTATGCCCGAGTAAGCGGCAGAGTGGGCTGTGCCATCGTGACAAGCGGTCCTGGTGCGATGAACACCATAACGGGCGTTGCCGACGCTATGATTGACTCCACTCCGATGGTGGTCATCTGTGGTCAGGTAGGCGCAGCCATGCTGGGTACAGATGCCTTCCAGGAGGTGGATGTGGTCGGTGTGACGCAACCCATCACGAAGTGGAACTACCAGATTCGTCGCGCAGAGGACATCCCCTGGGCTGTGGCACGTGCCTTCTTCATCGCCAAGAGCGGACGTCCGGGCCCAGTGGTGCTCGACTTCGCCAAGAACGCCCAGACGGCCATGATAGAGTACGCTCCGCAGAAGGTGGATTTCATCCGCAGCTACAACCCCAATCCGCAACCGGAGGAAGGCGCCATCGAGACGGCAGCCCGCATGATAAACGAGAGCGTGAAACCCTTCATGCTGGTGGGTCAGGGCGTAGAACTGGCTCAGGCCAACAAGGAGCTGCTTGCCCTCTGCGAGAAGGCTCAGATTCCTTTTGCCTCGACCATTCTCGGTCTCTCTGCCGCTCCGTCCGACCATCCCCTCAACATGGGTATGCTCGGCATGCACGGCAACCTGGCACCCAACGTGATGACCAACCAATGCGACCTGCTCATCGCCGTCGGTATGCGCTTCGACGACCGTGTGACAGGCAACCTGAAGACCTACGCAAAGCAGGCAAAGATTATTCATTTCGAGATTGACCCCTCGGAACTCGGCAAGAACGTGAAACCCACGCTCTCTGTCCTGGGCAACTGCAAGCAGACGCTTCCCGAGGTAACGAAGCTCGTCGACAAGGCCACTCACAAGGCTTGGATTGATGGTTTCAAGCCCTACGAAGAGAAGGAATACACGAAGGTCATCGATGCAGCCCTGCATCCCACGGAAGGCCCGCTGCTGATGGCTGAGGTGATTCGCAAGGTGAGCGAGGCAGCCAACAACGAGGCCATCCTCGTGACCGACGTCGGACAGAACCAGATGTTCGGATGCCGCTACTTCAAGTTCACGAAGCCCCGCTCGGTAGTCACCAGCGGCGGTTGCGGCACAATGGGCTTCGGCATTCCGGCTGCTATGGGTGCCTGCTATGGTGCCCCAGACAGGACCGTCTGCATGTTCTGCGGCGACGGAGGCTTCCAAATGACCATCCAGGAACTCGGTACCATCATGGAGAACCGCATTCCCGTGAAGATGATTCTGCTGAACAACAACTTCCTCGGCAACGTGCGTCAATGGCAGTACATGTTCTTCAACAAGCGCTATTCGTTCACCCCGATGCTCAATCCCGACTACGAGAAGATTGCAGAGGGTTACAACATCCCCTGCCGCACGGTAGTGGACCGCAAAGACCTGGATGCCGCCATCCGCGAGATGCTCGACACCGACGGCCCATACCTCCTGCAATGCGCTGTGAAGGAAGATGATAACATACTGCCCATGACACCTCCCGGTGCCAATGTGGATGAAATGCTATTAGAACTGCCCCCCTCCAACTCCCCCGCAGGGGGAGAGAACAATAAATAATAAGGGTATGGGATACTCTTACCAGACGGCAGACCCGTTAATGTATGGGTTGCTTAAGGAGTTTGCATCAAAGCAACGGGCCATCCCAACAGAAGCAGAGTCATTGCTTTGGAACTATTTAAGGGCAAGTCAACTGGGAGTCAGGTATCGGCATCAACACATAATAGGAGACTATATTGCAGACTTTGCATGCGTATCAAATAAATTAATTGTCGAAATAGACGGTCTTTACCACTCTCTGCCAGAACAAAGGATTAGCGACCAAGAACGAACAGAATGGTTGGAGAGCAAAGGATGGAAGGTCATACGTTTTACAAACAAAGAAATCTTTTCTAACTTAGATAAAGTATTAGAGCGAATTAAGGATGAACAAGAAAAAAGATAATCCCTCCCCCTCGGGGGAGAAGGTAGGGGGCAGCCAGTGTGGGGATTGCAACACTTGTGGAAAGTGTGACGAGTTGGAGCAGGCTCAGGAGATTCAGGGCTTCAACGATGCCGTCCTTGCGGCAGCTGCCATAGAGCGCGACAGTTTCGAGAAGAACCTCGCCCGCCAGCGTCGGGCAACACTTGCCCAGGATGCTGCTGGAGGCGGTCAAAGGGAAACCTTCAGCCGCAATGCTGTGGCGCGTCCCGCTATGCCGGCTCGTGAAGGCGCTCTCCTCAGTCACGACGGCCTGACACTCTACACGCTGATCATCTACTCGGAAAACTTCGCCGGTATCCTCAATCAGATAACAGCCGTCTTCACCCGCCGGCAGGTCAACATTGAGAGTCTCAACGTGTGTGCCTCTTCGACTCCAGGCGTACACAAATACACCATCACCTGCTACTGCAAGCAGGAAATGGCGGAGATGCTGACCAAACAGATTGAAAAGAAGATTGATGTGCTACAGGCCAACTGCTTCATTGACGACGAGATATTCATCCTCGAGACCTCCCTGCTGAAGCTGTCCACACCGATGGTGCTTGCCAATCAGGAAATCTCGTGCATCGTTCGCCGCTATGATGCCCGCATCGTGGAGGTAAATCCCACATACACCATCGTGGAGAATACCGGAGTGACGAAGGATGTGATTGAACTCTTCACACAACTCGACGCTTTGGGATGCGTACTGCAGTTTGTCCGCACAGGCCGTATAGCTGTGACGAAGTCATGCATTGAACGCCTTGACGCATACATCGCAAAGAGAGAAGAGGAGCACAATACTAATGCATAGTTCATAGTACATAATTAAATTGTGAATTGTGGATTGTGAATTATGAATTGTGTTCCGCGCCTTATCAGCGCGCCTTGGTGCTAAAGCATCCAAGAATTATGAATTGTGAATTATGAATTATAACCTCATCGACTCCTACCCATTCTACGTTGAACCTTTCCACGTAGATTTCACGGGACGTATCTTCCTGGGGGTGCTGGGCAACCATCTGCTCAATGCTGCCGGCAACCACTCGCAGAAACGTGGTTGGGGAATTGGTGCACTCAACGAGACACAGCATACCTGGGTACTCTCCCGCCTAAGCATCGAAATGGAGGAGATGCCCCGGCAATACGAACACTGCGAGGTAAAGACGTGGGTAGAGAGCGTCATGAAGCTATTCACCAACCGTAACTTTTCCGTTTTGCGTTCCGACGGCACTCCGCTCGGCTATGCACGCAGCGTCTGGGCAATGATAGACCTCGAGACTCGCAAGCCTTGCGACCTGCTGACTCTTTACGACGGTGACATTCTGCGATATGTGGTGCCAGAGGAGGAGAACATCTGTCCCATCGAGGGACACGGACGTTTCCGTTTCCGTGAGCCAAAGTTCATTCGCACCATCGACACCTACTATAGTGATGTTGACATCAATGGTCACATCAACAGCATCAAGTATATCGAACACATCCTGGACCTCTTCCCCCGCGAACGCTACGAGGAGCAGCACATCCGCCGCTTCGAGATAGCCTACAAGTCAGAGTCCTATCTGGGTGACAAACTCAGCTTCTATGAGCAACCCGTCAGCGAGAACGAGACAGACATCGAAGTCAGAAAAAATGAGGGTGATGTAGTATGTCAGGCAAAAATATGCTTCAAATAGTGCAAAAGTCAATAATATGTTGTACCTTTGCAGCGCGAAATACAGGATATTACAGAAAAAAAGACACTTAAAAAAACAAATAAACAATTAGTAATTATGGCAAAAATGAATTTTGGCGGTGTCATCGAAGAAGTAATGACCCGCGAGGAGTTCCCTCTTGAGAAAGCACGTGAAATTCTGAAGAATGAGACCATCGCCGTCATCGGTTATGGCGTACAAGGTCCCGGTCAGGCTTGCAACCTGCGCGACAATGGCTTCAACGTTATCGTCGGTCAGCGTCAGGGCAAAACTTTCGAGAAGGCAATCGGTGACGGTTGGGTTCCCGGTGAGACTCTGTTCTCCATCGAGGAGGCTGCCACGAAGGGTACCATCGTGATGTGTCTGCTCTCTGATGCAGCAGTCATGAGCGTTTGGCCCACTCTGCAGAAGTGCCTGACTCCTGGCAAGGCTCTCTATTTCTCTCATGGCTTCGCTATCACATGGAGCGATCGCACCGGTTGTGTTCCTGCAAAGGATATCGACGTCATCATGGTAGCTCCAAAGGGCAGCGGCACCAGCCTGCGCACAATGTTCCTCGAAGGTCGCGGTCTGAACAGCTCATACGCTGTTTATCAGGATGCAACCGGCAGGGCTCTCGACCGTACTCTGGCTCTCGGTATCGGTATCGGTTCCGGCTATCTCTTCGAGACAACCTTCCAGCGTGAGGCAACTTCTGACCTGACCGGCGAACGCGGTTCTCTGATGGGTGCCATCCAGGGTCTGCTCCTTGCTCAGTATGAGGTACTTCGCGAGAATGGTCACACACCCTCCGAAGCTTTCAACGAGACCGTAGAGGAACTTACCCAGAGCCTCATGCCTCTCTTCGCTCAGAAGGGTATGGACTGGATGTATGCCAACTGCTCTACCACCGCTCAGCGTGGTGCTCTTGACTGGTTCCCCCGCTTCCACGATGCCATCAAGCCTGTGATGCAGCAGCTCTATGCAAGTGTGAAGTGCGGCAACGAGGCACAGATCAGTATCGACTCCAACTCTAAGCCCGACTACCGTGCCGGTCTTGAGAAGGAACTGGCTGCTATGCACGACAGCGAGATGTGGCGTACCGCAGAGACAGTTCGCAGACTCCGTCCAGAAAACAACTAAAGATCCTCTCTGACTATCTCAGGGATAGAAACCGACAAAGCAAAGAGGCGAGCAGCAATGCCCGCCTCTTTTTTTACTTTTTCAATCTACCAACTTTTCATTTTTTAAAAGTAGTAGCCAAAACTAATCTTCAAACCGACTTTCGTATAGTCCTTAAAATGGTTCAGGCACATGTCAACATAGAAAGAAGGTTCGATGCTGACATGATCGTTCAGATAGAAACAATAGCCAACCTCTGGGGTTATATAGGCGTTGTGCACAGTACCGGCACCGGGGCTGTTGAGTCCATACTTGAGCCCGCCACCAAAGAAAAAGCCATTATTCTTCAAGTAATAACGTCCGCCTAAACCAAGATTGAATTCGTTAGCTCCACCTGTATGTTCCCATCCTATCAGGCCATTTAACATCCAGTCATTAGCAATGAAGTAGCCACCACCAGCTTCTATGTTCATGCAAAAGCCTGGAACCTTGGAATAGCTAAGACCGAAGCCACTAAGCGAGGCATTAACATACTTTGTACCTTTCTCGAACTGTGCATGAGCACCCAGAGTAAATGTTGCAAGAAGCAACGCAAAAATAATTTTTTTCATAATAGTTTAAATTTTAATATGTTAATTGTTATCTGGAATATTTCTTCTTCAACTCTTTATTCTTTACTTTGAACAGGAACGCCAGTACTATCATTAAAACAAAACCGGCAGAGAGGCCAATCTCGAGCGATAGACCGAAACCTTCGGGCGCAATGAAGATGTAGCTGGTACACACCACCGTCATAAAGAGCGCCGGAATAAGGGCTACCCAGTAGAAGAGTCTCTTGCGGGCAAGCCATACGGTAGCCGCCCAAAGCATGATGCAGGCAAGCGTCTGGTTGGTCCAAGCGAAATAGCGCCAGAGGACTGTGAAATCGATGAAGAACAGGCCTGTTGTAATGGCAAAAAGCGGCAGACAAAGCATAAGACGCTTGCTGATGCTCTTCTGGCTGATGTGCAGGAAGTCGGCAGCAATGAGCCGCGCACTGCGGAAAGCAGTATCGCCGCTGGTGATAGGTGCAGCCACGACACCTAGAATGGCAAGTACGGCACCCACAGCACCCATCCAACCCGTGCTGATTTCTTTGACAACGATAGCAGGATTTCCTAAGGCAGCAAGCTTCTCGTAGGCCGTAGCACCCTCTTCTCCCGGCAAGGTGCTGGCGAACTTCACAGCAGCGGCGGCCCAAATGAGAGCCACTACGCCTTCGGTAATCATAGCGCCATAGAAGATGGGGCGTCCAAGGCGTTCGTTTGTCAGACACCGCGCCATCAGCGGGCTCTGAGTCCCGTGGAAGCCGCTAATCGCACCACAGGCGATGGTGATGCAAAGCAAGGGGAAGATGGGCAAGTCCTTAGGATGATGCGTCACAAAGGGAGCATCCGTCAGTTCCGGCATCCATCCCTCTTGCGTATAGATATTCCAGCCGATACCAATCGCCATCAGCAGAAGGGCAAAGCCGAACACGGGATAAACCCTTCCGATGAGTTTGTCGATGGGCAACAACGTAGCCAGAATGAAATACAGGAAGATGAGCGTCAACCAGAAACCGTTCGAGAAGAACCAGCCTTTGTCGGGCGTCATGTTGTCGAGCAACGAAGCCGGGGTCGTAACAAATACCGCACCAACCTGCACCAAAAGTACGAGTGCACCGACTCGCATCACCAGGCGCATCCCATCGCCCAATTCGTTGCCGATAATCTCGGGCAAGGAGATACCACCCTGACGAACACAAATCATGCCACAGAGGTAGTCGTGAACGGCTCCGGCAAAGATGCAGCCAAACACAATCCACAGATAGGCAGCAGGACCGAACAGGATGCCCATGATGGCTCCGAAGATGGGACCAGTGCCTGCGATGTTGAGAAACTGGATGAGGAACACGCGCCAGGCAGGCATAGGCATGAAGTCAACACCGTCCTGCTTCTCGTAGCAGGGCATTTTGGTCGTACTACTGGGCTTGATGACTCGCTCTACGACAGCGCCATAAAGCAGATACCCCAGCAACAGGCAAACAAGGGAGAGAGTAAATGTTATCATCTATATATTTACTATTTATTACGATTTATTCTTTATAACAAACCAGGCTGAGACGATGAAGGTAAAGACACCACCTATTATATAACCTGTTGTAGAATCCAGACCGAAGCCGTTTTCTTTGTCTATCAAGATGAAGCAAGCACTTACAGCACACATGAACACAGCGGGGAAGTAGCCAATAAGCCACGACCAGCGAGGCAAGATGCCCTTTCCGTCGGTGCGATGCTTCAGGAAATGAGCAATGGTGAAGAAGGTGAAGGTGGCCAGCACCTGATTGAACCACGATACATAGAGCCACAGAACCTTGAAGCTGCTGACATTCAGCATAACGATGGCAACAGCAAACATGGGGGCAGTGAGCACAAGACGTTTCGCGAGGGGTTTCTGGTCGTAGTGACTGAAGTCGGCCACTATCATGCGAGCCGCACGGAAAGCACTACCGCCTGTACTCATAGGCGCAGCCACAATTCCCAAGACGGCCAGCACAAGTCCGGCATTACCCAGCCAATCATTGCACATCCGCTCAACCAATAGCCCGGGATTCATCTTCACCGTACCGCAGGCTGTCATTGCATTGTAGAGTTTCTCGTATGGCGTAGCACCCGCGATGTCCATCATATCGACGAATTTTATTGCAGCAGCAGCCCATATGAGGGCTACCACGCCCTCGGTTACCATCGCACCATAGAAGCAGCGAAGGCCGTACTTCTCGTTCTTGATGCAACGCGCCATCATGGGACTCTGCGTTGCATGGAAACCGCTCACGGCTCCACAGGCTATCGTGATGAAGAGTCCTGGGAACAGAGGTGTATAGGGAACAGGATAATGGTCGCTGAAGGCTTCTGTAATACTGGGGATGTTACCCTCGTGCGTGAAGATGCCAAAGCCGATGAGTACTGCCATAATAAGCAATGCCGCACCGAAAACGGGATAGATGGTCCCGATGACCTTGTTGATGGAGAAGACCGTAACAGCCAGGTAGAAGATGAGTATTACGACCGTCCATATCAGATTCGTGTCGGCAATATCGAACATCCTTTGGGTCAATTGCTCCATCAGTCCGGCAGGAATTAGCACGAATGATGCACCGACGCAAATCATCAGCACAAGTGTGATGACACGCATCATCAACCGACAAACGCTGCCAAGTTCGTCACCAATGATTTCGGGAAGTCCCATTCCATCGCGCCGGATGCTTATCATACCGGCCATATAGTCGTGCATGGCTCCACCCAAGATACTGCCAAACACGATCCAAAAGAAAGCGGCAGGTCCGTAGAGCACACCCATCATCGCCCCGAAGATGGGACCAGTACCAGCAATATTGAGAAACTGAACGGTATAGACTTTCCACGTAGGCATGGGTATATAGTCGGCTCCGTCCTGCTTCGTATAACAGGGCGTTTTTCGGTTCGGATCAACGCCAAATACCTTCTCCACAAAACTGCCATAGACAAAATATCCAAGCAGCAAACAGGCCAATGCAATGCAAAATGTGACCATGAATCGTTTTTTTTTTTAATTCACGCCACAAAGATACGATTTTAATTCATAATTCACAATTCATATTTCATATTTATTTTGTAAATTTGTGCCATGAAATATACATCAACTATATTAGCGAGCCTTGTCGTGGCTCTTTTTTGCTCAGAAATAGGGGCCCAAAACCTGCATAAACGAAGCGACTACATACCCCAAAGCACTCCCCAAAGAGGGAGGCAGGGAGAGGGCTTGGACTTATTATTCCAGTCTGCCCCCCCAGCTCCGAAACATGAGGTACGTGCCGTGTGGTTGACAACTATATCTGGATTGGACTGGCCAACTGCGAAAGCAACAAACGAGGCCGGCAGACAGCGCCAGAAGGAGGAGCTATGCCGAATACTCGATGAGTTACAGGCTTGCCGCATCAATACTGTGATACTACAGACACGCATCCGAGGTTCTGTCATCTATCCGAGTCGCATTGAACCCTGGGACATCTGCCTGACCGGACAGTTCGACCGCGACCCGGGCTACGATCCGCTTGCCTTTGCCATCGAAGAGACACACAAACGCGGAATGGAGCTTCATGCATGGGTGGTGACGGTTCCCGCCTTCAAAACCGTCAACGCCAAGAAGATGGGCAAGCGAAGCCTGATGCGAACACATCCCGAGCTACTTAAGAAACATAGCGATCAATACTATCTCGACCCCGGATTACCTGGTTCTGCTGACTATCTGACCGCCCTATGCAAGGAAATTGTCAGCAATTACGATGTGGACGGCATACATTTCGACTACATACGTTACCCCGAGAATGCGGAATCTTTTTCCGATGCTGCTTCTTACAAGAAACATGGAAAAGGGAAAGACAAGCGTGCTTGGCGACGGGACAACATAACACGGATGGTGCGGCAGGCCTATGAAGCAGTCAAGGCGATAAAGCCTTGGGTGCGTGTCAGCTGCTCGCCTGTAGGGAAGTTCAAGGATTTGAGCCGCTATTCGGCACGCGGATGGTCGGCCTACGGAACGGTACATCAGGATGCACAGGGTTGGTTGCGCAATGGCATCATGGACATGCTGCTACCGATGATGTATTTCCAGGGTGATCACTTCTACCCCTTCGCTGTCGATTGGCAGGAGAACTGCTACGGCCGTCCCGTTGCACCGGGCCTGGGCATTTATTTTCTGTCCCCCAAAGAGAAAGACTGGGAGCTAGGCATCATCCAACGCGAGCTATGTTATCTGCGCCAGATGGGGCTCGGCGGACAGGCCTATTTCCGGAGCCGTTTCTTGACGGACAACACAAAGGGCATCTATACTTATCTACAACAGGACTTCTATCCCTACCCTGCCCTGTTACCGCCTATGACCTGGCAGAGTTCAACACCTCCCGACATGCCGCAGCTTGTGGCACGTCATCGCGTGAATGGTGTCAACGAACTGATAGAATGGAGGGCACAGGAGGGTTGTCGTTATGTCATTTATGCAGACACCAAGGTTCCTGTGGATACCAGCAACCCGAAAAACATTGTCAAGGTGACCTATGAGACAAGCTACACCTACAGCCTACTCGGTGCCTATTATCACGACTATCACCTTGCCGTCACAGCCCTCGACCGCTACGGCAACGAGAGTGCTCCCTTGGATTTATAGTTTCCCGGCTGCAACCGACAGTTTCTCGCGTAAGAAACTGGCTGTATAGCTGTCGCCGCATTTTGCGACCTCTTCCGGAGTGCCTGCCGCCAGGATATTGCCGCCTGCATCACCACCTTCAGGACCGAGGTCGATGATATGGTCGGCACATTTGATGACCTCCAGATTATGCTCGATGATGATGATGGTATGGCCTCGGGCAATGAGGGCATCGAAAGCTGCGAGCAGTTTTCGGATATCGTGGAAGTGCAGGCCGGTGGTCGGTTCATCAAAGATGAAGATGGTGGGCTGATGTTTCTCCATGCCCAGGTAATAGGCGAGTTTGACACGTTGATTCTCACCGCCGGAGAGTGTGGATGAAGACTGTCCCAGCTTGATGTAGCCCAAGCCCACGTCCTGTAGGGGCTTCAGTAGTGCGATGATGCGCTTCTGCCCGTGTTCAGTGAAGAACTCGATAGCCTGATTGATGGTCATGTCGAGCAGGTCGCAGACATTCTTCCCGCGAAAGCGCACATCCAGGATTTCCGACTTGAAGCGCTGTCCATGACAACTCTCGCAGGGCAATACTAAATCCGCCATGAACTGCATCTCGATGGTGACGGTGCCCTCGCCCTTGCATTCCTCGCAACGGCCTCCGTCGGTGTTGAAGCTGAAGTAGGCTGCAGTGTAGCCCATCTGCTGTGAGAGAGGTTGGGCTGCGAAGAGTTTCCTTATTTCGTCCCATGCCTTGACATAGGTGACAGGGTTCGAACGCGAGCTCTTGCCGATGGGATTCTGGTCCACGAACTCGATGGCCTGCACCATGTTGGTGTCGCCCTCCAGACGCAGGAATTCGCCAGGATGGTCAGATATCTCATCCAATTGTCGTTTCATGGCATTATAGAAGATGTCGCGCACCAGGCTGCTTTTACCGCTTCCGCTGACGCCAGTCACGCAGGTCATCACGCCCAGCGGGAAACGCACATCGATGCCCTTCAAATTGTTGGCCCTGGCTCCTTTCACCTCAATGTAGCTACTGGAGCGACGACGGTTTCCGGGCAAAGGAATCACTTCGCTGCCGGTAAGGAAGCGTAGTGTGTGGGAGGTATCCCCTGCCGAGCTGATACCCTCCGCAGGTCCTTTATACACGACTTCCCCACCCAGGCGACCAGCCTCGGGGCCAATATCGATGAGCCAGTCAGCAGAGCGGATAATCTCCTCGTCATGCTCCACGACAATAACGGTATTGCCCAGGTCGCGCAATTGCTTCAGCACCTTGATGAGACGCTCTGTGTCGCGACTGTGAAGACCGATGCTCGGCTCGTCCAAGATGTAGAGGCTGCCTACAAGGCTACTGCCTAATGAGGTAGCGAGGTTGATGCGCTGACTCTCGCCTCCAGAGAGGCTGTTCGAGGGGCGGTTCAGCGTCAGATAGCCCAAACCGACATCTATCAGGTATTGCAACCTGTTCTTGATTTCGGTAAGGACGCGCTTGGCTATTTTTTGCTCGTGCTCGCTCAGGCAAAGGCTTTCCACCCAGGGTAGCAACTCGCTGACCGAGATGTTCACCAGTTCGGTGATGCTGCGGCCACCCACCTTCACGTATTCCGCTTCGGGGCGAAGCCGGTTACCGTGACACTTGGGGCAGACCGTCTTGCCGCGATAGCGCGCCAGCATCACACGGTTCTGTATCTTGTACTGACCCTGACGCAGGTACTCGAAAAAGGCATCGATGGAGAGCAATCCCCACTCACGCTCCTCGGGCGTTATCTGCCACTGCTCCGGTACAAGAACCTCCTTACCTCCCAATTGAACAGGCTTATACCTCCCCCCGCTCACAGTGGAGAGACTTGGGACACCATGCCAGAGCCAGTCTTTCTCCTGCTGAGTCAATTCGAAGTATGGCTTGAAGATGGGGAAACCGCGCTCGGAGTTCATGCGGATGAACCAGTCTTTCCACTCTATCATCTTCTCTCCGCGCCAGCATACCACAGCACCATCATACACGCTCAGTGCGGTGTTTGGAATCACCATCTGTTCATCAATGCCGATGACCTTACCAAAGCCCTCGCACTCAGGACAGGCCCCGATGGGCGAGTTGAAGGCGAAGAGTTTGTCTGTCGGTTCCTCGAAGGTGATGCCGTCGGCCTCGAAACGCGTGCTGAGCATTACTTGTTCGCTTCCTTTGAGAGGAATTTGCGGGTCTGGCACGAACTGCAGTATTGCCGTGCCGTGACCCTCGTAGAAGGCTGTCTCGCACGAATCCACCAAGCGGGCTATCGTATCGCGGTCTTCGCCAGACACCAGACGGTCAACGACCAAATAGAAGCCCCCCTCTAACTCCCCCGAGGGGGGGAAATCTTCGATACGAATTACTTTACCATCGACAAGAAGTCTCGCGAAGCCGCTCTTTCGGTATATCTCTAATTGTTGGACCAGGGTGCGGTCTTTAGGCGGACAGATGGGGCACATCACCATCATCTTCGTGCCACGGGGTTGGGAGAGCATGCACTGCACAGCGTCCTCCGTTGTGTGGCGCTTCACCTCCTTGCCACTCACAGGGCTGTAGGTATGGCCGACGCGGGCAAACAGCAGACGCAAGTACTCGTATATCTCCGTGCTTGTGCCGACGGTGCTGCGTGGATTGCGGCTCGTCACCTTCTGTTCGATGGCGATGGCGGGCGGAATGCCCTTGATATAGTCGCACTCCGGTTTGTTCATGCGCCCCAGAAACTGACGGGCATAGGCGTTCAGGCTCTCCACGTACCGGCGCTGTCCCTCGGCATAGAGCGTATCGAATGCCAGACTGCTTTTTCCGCTTCCGCTCAGTCCTGTGATGACCACCAGTTTCCCACGCGGAATCTCCAGGCTGATGTTCTTCAGGTTATTAACCCGAGCCCCTTTGATTCGAATGCAGTTCTCCATTTCGTGCCAATAACTTGGCTGGATCAATAGTTTTCCGGCTTGATTTGGAAGTAGCTCTGGGGATGGTCGCAAGTGGGACAAACCTCGGGAGCTTTCTTGCCAATGACGATGTGGCCGCAGTTGGAACACTGCCAAATGACATCGTCCTCGCGGCTGAAGACCACAGCGTCCTCTATATTCTTCAGGAGCTTGCGGTAGCGCTCCTCGTGGTGCTTCTCGATAGCACCCACCAGTTCAAACTTCTCGGCAATCTCGTCGAAACCCTCTTCGCGGGCCTCCTTAGCCATGCGGGCATACATATCTGTCCACTCGAAGTTCTCGCCGTTAGCAGCATCAGCCAGGTTCGTGGCTGTATCGCTCACGCTGCCGCCGTTCAGATACTTGTACCAAAGCTTAGCGTGTTCTTTCTCGTTGGCAGCCGTCTCTTCGAAGATAGCGGCAATCTGCACGTAGCCGTCCTTCTTGGCCTTTGATGCAAAGTAAGTGTACTTGTTCCTGGCCATACTCTCACCAGCAAAAGCCTCCTTGAGGTTCTGCTCAGTCTTTGTTCCTTTTAAATTTTTCATTTTTCTTTTTGTAAATAAATAATTCTTCTCTCTTCACTCCGAAAGTCTGCTTTCGATAACTTTCCAATCCACGATATTCCACAGCGCAGCCAGATGATCAGGCCTACGATTCTGATAGTCCAGATAATAGGCGTGCTCCCACACATCGAAGGTCAGCAAGGGCTTCAATCCCTTTTGCACAGGGTTGGCAGCATTCGGTTCCTGCGTAATCACCAGTTTTCCATCCTTATCTGCTGACAGCCAAACCCAACCGGAACCGAACAGCGTAGCGCCAGCCTTCTGGAATGCCTCCTTAAAAGCCTCGAACGAACCGAAATCCCTGGCAATCGCCTCGGCCAGTTGTCCAGTGGGCTTGTTGGCTGCTTTGGGTGCAGCAAACTGCCCAAAGTACAGATTATGGTTCAATATCTGCCCCGCATTGTTCAGGACAGCTCCCTCACTATTAAGCACAATCTCCTTCAGAGCCTCTAACTCTTCCAAGCTCTCCTCGCCTACGGGAGAGGGATTAGGGGGTGAAGCTAAGGCATTCAGGTTATTCACGTAGCCGGCCAAATGCTTTCCGTGATGGAACGCTATCGTCTCGCGGCTAATCACCGGTTCCAGAGCCTCCGGCGCATACGGCAGCGCCATCAATTCGAACTTATTCATAACTAAACGTATTGGGTTATCTGTTCTGTGCTGCAAATATAGTGATTTTTTTTTAAATCACATCGGAAAAAGAGTAATTTCTTTAAAAACACCCTTTCGATTTTTCATTCTTTTCACTTTCGTTTTAGTGCCTTCTCGTCCAGAAAACTGTATTCTGTATTTTACTGTTTTCCTTGTAAGGTATAAAAAATCCCGCTTCCCTGCAATACCCTTTCCACAGACTCCTCAAATTCCCCCTCTAGATTTTCCGAACACTTCCTGAAAAAGCGTTTTATATGCCTCTACCTTTTTCTCGAAAGCCAACGGATAAGCCCTTGATGATGAGGGCAGACGGTAGAGAAGCAGGTCCTTTTCGAGCCTAGTCCTGCTGCCCAAAGCTGGGACACCATCCAGACCGAAATAGCGGCACACCTCGCCAGTAGCCTTCTCGCCTGTGGTGGCAATGGCACGGCACAGGGGTATCTGTTGCAGCAAGGCCCGGATATCCGTAGGCTCCACAATCTCCAGAAAGGCATCCGACGCATTGTCCTTCAACCGCTTCACCGTTCTCGCGGTGTCGTACAGGGCAATCCCTTTCTCCCGAAGGAACGCTACAATCTTGTCCTTGAGAAAGCACTTCCCTACCCCATCCACGAAATAGTTACGGTCGCCAAACCACGCTGCCCCCTCGATGCGCCAGTGGTCGTTCTGGAAGTTGGGATAGTAGAAGTCCATGCACCAGCGCTGTCTCGGTGGCGGGAAACTGCCCAGGAAAAGCAGGCGCGCATTCTCCGGCAGAAAGGGATCTAACGGGTGGTGTTCCAGGGTCATTTCATGTAGATGACAGCGGCGCACTGGGACTGGAGAGTGACGGTGACGCAGCCTTTCTTATCGAGTTTGAGGGGTTCCTGCTGCGGTGTCTGGCCGTCGTCACCATCGGTAAGAAGGACGGCATTCCCAGCGCCAAAACCGCTGAGCACACCAGGTTCGAGGGTGAGGGTCTTGGCCTCCTTCTCGGCATTCATGGCAATCATGTACCAGCGGTCAGCATGGCGACGGGCCATCACGATGTACTTGCCGGGGTAGCCGTCGATGAAGCGCGTCTCGTCCCAAGTGGTGGGAACCTGCTTCATGAAGTCGATCTCGAACTGCGGCTGCTCGGTGAGGTTGCGGGGTGTGAGGGCAAAGTTCTGTCCGCACGACTGGAAGGCAATGGCAGTAGCCAACTCGAAGACATCACTGGTGCGACGGGTATTACCCTTGCCAGGTTCCCTGTGGAGGCGTTTCTGCAGAACCGTACCACCATACTCCATCGAACCGACAGCATTGCGAACGAAGGGATGGAGGCAGGCGTGGCGTGCTTCCATCTCGCAGAAGCCCTGACTGAAGTAAAGGTTCTCGGAGGCAAGGACGGCCTCGGAGCTGCAGTAGTTGGGATACATCTTCTCCCAACCGCGAGGCAGGGTACAACCGTGGAAGATGACCTGGATACCGTAGTCGTTGGCATCGGAGAGAATGCCTTCGTAGAGGCGCATGGTCTCCTGCTTGTCACCACCGAAGAAATCGACCTTGATGCCAGCCACACCTCCATCACGCAGCCATTTCATCTCCTGCTTGCGGACAATGGGGTTGTGCATGCACTGGCGGGCATCCTGCGGTGCATTGTTCCAGCCGCCGTTGCTGTTGTACCACACCCAGGGACGGATGCCTTTCTCCTTACAGTATGCAAAGAGCTTCTCCATACCCTTGCGGCCGATATGCTCGTACCAGCCGCCATCGATGAGGCAGCCTTCCCAACCGAGGCTGGCAGCGAGGTCGATGAACTTCACCTGGTCATCGTAATTGATGCTTGGGTCTTGCCAGAGAATCCACGACCATGTGTTGCGCGACCCCTTGTAGTCGATGCTGGGCTCATAGAGCTGGTCAACAACATCCCAAGTGATGGTGGTCTCGACGATGGGCTTCAATGACGGACCAAAAGTGAGGGTGCGGAAGGGTGTCCACTGGGTCATGTAATCGTAAGGGGAGTTCACGCAACTGGCCAGTCCCATCTGGGCACCTGTGCTGCCGAAGCCGTTGTTCTCGCCCTCCATGGGGAAGGCGATGGTGAAGAGGCCGTCGGGGGTGGCATCGCTGAGGTGGCTGCCGCAGTAGCTGCTGCTGACACCCGTCTCGGAGATGAGGAGCCAGGAATCACCTTCCCTAAACAGGCAGGGAAAGGTCCAGCCCTGGCCGTAGTTGGAACGGGTGGTGATGGGCTCATCCCAGATGTAACCCTCTTCGTAGCTGGGCTTGGAGCGCATCCAGCCAATCATCGGTTTACTCTGCGGACAAATGAAAGCCGTTGCATCGGTGGGAAGCCGGAAGCCGGAAGCCTCGCCAGTCACGACGATAGCCGAGGTTTCGCCACCTTGCATGAGGCGGTAGGCGTAGGCAATGTTGTTGTTGAAGACGCGGAAGCACACCATCATGACTAGCCCGCGTTTCTTAGCCTCAGGGTTGGTAAACATGAGGATAATACCTCTCTCCTCAGTGTTAATCTCGCTCTGTTTGCCTTGACGCAAGCGGTAGCTCTGCTTAAAGGTATCCCCCTCGGGGCGTTCCTCCTGGACAAAAGTAAGGTCCTTTGAGAAATCAACTATATTGGTATAGAGTCCAAGGGGAGATTCGAGCACAACGGGGACATCGAGAGTGTCGGGGACAGCACCTTTCTTCTTGGCCTTTACCAAATTGCGATAACCGGCAGAATATGTGAGGCGGCCATCGGTCAACTTTACATCGAGGTAGGTGAGGCCATCTGGCGAAAGAACGCGATACGACTGCTGCGCCTTGACGGACAAGGAGAATGAGAAGGCTGCAACGAGGACAGCCAGAAGGGAATGCTTTGCCTGAACAGTTTTCATAATTATCTTGATTTTGTTTTTTCCGATGCAAAGATACAAAAATAAATTTGAATACAAATACAATTTTATCCAAAAGCCCATGGTTTTTTGCACAAAAATGAAATTCTAATTCCTCCGCTTCGCTTTTTCCCCAATTACGGCTGCGAATAATCTCCTGCACCCAGGCTTCAATCTGGGACATAAAAAAGAGTCCAACGATATCATTGAACTCTTTTGCGGAGAGACTGGGATTCGAACCCAGGGTACCCGTAAGGGTACGCCGCATTTCGAGTGCGGTCCATTCGACCACTCTGGCATCTCTCCAAATTCGGGTGCAAAGTTACAACAAAAAGTGAAAAATGAAAAGTGAATAGTGAAAAAATATTTTTTTCGGGCTCAGATACGACAAAGAAGTAACCTGTAGGCTTTTAAATCCGGCTCAGGAATTCTTTTGTCACGGCAAAGCTTTTGTCGGCCATCGTTTCCCAGAAATTGAGGTACTGATCGAAGTGTGCCTTTACACCCGGGGTGTCGCTGATGATGCGGAAGCTGAGCGAAGGCACCTTCCACATATGACAGACCTGAGCAATAGCAGCACTCTCCATATCAACGGCAAGACCTTCGGGATACTTCTGCTTGATGACATCCAACTCGTCGCGACTAGTGATGAACTGGTCGCCTGTACAGATTAAGCCAGGGACGATGCGGACATTAGCTTTCAGAGACTTGGCGATATTGACAAGTCGCTCGTCTCCATTGAAGAACTTGGGCAGCCCCTGCACCTGACCAGGATCGCAGTTGTCGCCGCAATAGACATCGTGGTAGCAAACCTGGCTGCCGATGACAACATCCATCACATCGAGCTTGGCATCGATGCCTCCTGCAACACCAGTAGAGATGACGCAATCGGGGTGAAATGACATGATAATGGTTGTAACACCCGAAGCTGCGTTGGTCTTGCCTATGCCGCATTGCTGCAACACCACTTTGTTCTCTCCCAAAGTGCCGACGAGAAACTCCTGAGGACCGTTTTGAACTGTCTCTGCATTCTGAAGCATTGCAGCAACCTGACGATACTCCACGCTCATCGCAGTCAGTATGCCTATTGTCTTTTGCATAATCAATTTTGATGATTTTGATGCAAAGATATGAAAAAATGAAAAATGAAAAATGAAAAATGAAAAATTATTTTCGTAACTTTGCACGGTTATTGATAAATGGTAAATGATTAAATGGTAAAACCAGGGATGAGTATTCTGATTGAGATATGGACTTTACTGTGCGAGATGTCGCCCTACCTGCTGCTAGGTTTCCTGCTGGCAGGCCTGATGCATGAGTTCGTACCGGGAAAGGTCTATACTAAGCATCTTGGCGACTACTCGTTTCGTAGCGTAGTGCTGGCAGCACTTTTCGGCGTTCCCCTACCCCTCTGTTCTTGCGGAGTCATCCCGACAGCAATGGGCATTCGTAAGGAAGGTGCAAGCAAAGGCGCAACGATTTCCTTCCTGATTGCCACACCCCAGACAGGCATTGACAGCATCATCGCCACCTATAGCCTGATGGGACTCCCCTTTGCCATCATCCGCCCCATCGTGGCTCTGGTTACAGCTGTCTTCGGAGGGGTGCTGTGCAATGTGTTTGATTCGGAAGACGAAATAATCGTTGTACGTAAAAGACAGGAGACGTGCTGCAATGAACAGGAAACATGTTGTAAGGAAGAAGAATCTTCAATTTTCAATTTTCAATTTTCAATTAGATTGGGCCGCGCCCTCTCCTATGCTTTTGGCGAGATGATGGAAGACATTGGCAAGTGGCTGGTGATGGGACTTATCGTAGCAGGCATCATTACAGCGGCTGTGCCCGATTCCTGGTTTACCATCTTCCAGGGGAACACGCTTTACAGCATCCTCTTCGTCCTCGTTTTCAGCATTCCCATGTACCTTTGTGCCACAGGAAGCATCCCTATCGCTTTGGCTCTGATGCTGAAAGGACTGACCCCTGGCGCAGCTTTAGTGCTTTTGATGGCAGGCCCCGCAAGCAATGCAGCAAGCATTCTGGTGGTCGGCAAAGTGTTGGGAAAACGCTCCATGCTGATTTACCTGGTAGCTATCATCACTGGAGCCATTCTTTTTGGATTTGGCATTGACTACTTGTTGCCGCGAGAGTGGTTTACAGTTCCCCTCGCTCAATACGATGCATGTCACGAAAGGGGTATCAGTATCTTCTCCTATCTCTGCACAGGACTTCTGATAGTACTTCTGTTGAGGGCCCTCTTCGCAAGTCATCATCATCACCACGAAGAACTCCCCCTAAAGGAGGCTTGGAGGGTCTATAATATCGAAGGTATGAAATGCAGCCACTGTGCCGAGAATATAAAGAAAGCCATTGCTGCTGTAGAAGGCGTAGAACAGGTGGAGGTATACCTACACGAGGGAACGGTAAATATCCTAGGGACACATAGCGAGGACGAAGTGGTGCATGCTGTCGAGAGCATCGGGTTCAAAGCAATTAAAGCAGCTGAATAGACGATTATCAAACCCTGAAAAATCTTTCGCTCGTTTTTTTTCAAATTTATTTTGAGAATTGCTCGCTTATTCGTAACTTTGCAGGCAGATAACTCAAAATTATTAACTTTTTAACCTTTTAACTTAATTAACCGTTCGCTTTAGTGCGGACACAAAAAACAACAAAGCTATGAAAAAGTACATTGCAGAATGTATCGGTACATTTGTACTGACATTCCTCGGTTGCGGTGCAGCCGTCAGTCTCGGTTGTGGAACTCCCGAAGGTGGTATTGCTGCCGTTGTAGGCACAGCCATTGCCTTTGGCCTCTCTGTTGTTGCTATGGCTTACACCATTGGCGGTATCTCTGGATGCCACATCAATCCTGCCATTACACTGGGCTGCCTCGCAACAGGTCGCATCAGCGCTAAGGACTGCTGCGGCTACATGGTGGGTCAAGTTGTAGGTGCCATCATCGCAGGTGCTGCTCTGGCTGCATTCTATCCTGGGACAGGTTTAGGCACAAACGGAATCGGAGCCGGATGTAACGGCTGCTGGTGCATTGCACTCTCTGTCGAGATTGTCCTCACCGCTCTCTTTGTTCTGGTAGTGCTGGGTGCTACACACAAGACAAACGGCGCAACTGGCAACTTCGCAGGTCTGGCTATCGGTTTGTCGCTGATTCTCATCCACCTGGTTGGCATCTACTTCACGGGTACAAGCGTTAATCCCGCCCGTTCTATTGGTCCCGCTATCTTCGCTGGTGGCGAAGCTTTTGCCAACGTATGGATCTTCATCGTAGGTCCATTTGTTGGAGCTCTCGTAGCTGCTATCCTCTGGAAGGGTATCGAAACAAAGGAATAGTTTTTTCTATCCCATATAATGCACGACCGCGTTGGCAACCCCATCGCGGTCGTTGCTTTCTGTGATGTAACTTGCAGTTTCCTTGACACGCTTCTTCGCATTGCGAGTAGCACAGGAAATCCCCGCAAGACGCATCATATTGATGTCGTTGTAACCATCTCCGCAGCAAAGAAGGCTGTCTGCTTTGCCTCCAATCATTGCCAAAAGTTCTCGCAGCGCCTCTGCCTTGTCGATGCCCTTCGAAACAACTTCGAGGAGAAAACTCTCGCTGCGGAAAGCACTGAGGTCGGAGGCGAACTGTTTCTGCAACTTCCGTTCCAAATGCCAGAGTTTGCGAGGTGGGCCGGTAATGATGCATTTATGCTGTGGGTCAGTAATAGTTGCTGCGAAGTCCTCCACTTCAATCAGAGGCATTTTGTTGGCACGCGCAATGTACTTCGACCACTCATCTGGACAACCCCGAACAATGATATTGTCCCCTTTATAACCGTGAATGTGATACTCGCCCTTGACCGCAGCCTCCAGTTCTGGGATGATACGAAGGGGAATTGTCTGCTCCTTGATGGGACAACCAGCAGCACAGTCCCAAACAAGGCTTCCGTTAAAAGCGATAATAAAGCCGTGATGCTTCTGCAACTCCAACTGTTCTGCATAAGGACGTATGCTGCACAGCGGCCGTCCGCTAGCCAGAATGACAGTAAGTCCACGTCTCTGTGCATCAATGAGCACCTGTTGAGAGAAAGGCGTAATTATCTTGGCGGTAGTTAAGAGAGTGCCATCGAGGTCTGCAGCAAGGAAATGAAGCATTTTAAGAATTGACAATTGATAATTGATAACTAACAATTTGACACTTCTCTCTATTCTCTAATCCTCATTTAATTTCAGGATGAGCGTCGTAGCGCCTATGGTGATGATGGAGCCGTCGTGGAGACGAACACGGTCCTGATCACGCAGGATTTCGTTCATGTAGAAGGTGCCTGTACCCGATGGCGCGTCGCGAAGAATGTATTGCAACTGTCCGTCTTTGCTACGCTGAACACGAATAATGCAATGGCGGGTATCGACGCTGGGATCAACCGTCTCGATGGGCTTATTGATGTTCGTACCATGCACATAGCGACCGAAGACATTATCACCCATCTCCAACGGAATCTCTTGCCTGTAGTGAAAGACGTTCTCAACGACGATTACCGCCCCCACCCAACCTCCCCGAGGGGAGGCATCTGGTTCACTCTCTCCCCCTTGGGGGAGTTGGAGGGGGGCTGTTCTTATTGCAAACTGTTTCTTGCATTCGCTGCATACGAAGACGAGACGCTGGCCGGGTTGATAGCGCGTCTCGTCGAAAATCGTATAGCTGTTGCACTTGGGGCAACGAACCTTTTTCATATTAATAAAATAAAAATTAAGATAATAAAAAACGGATAATGAGAAAAACTTCTACATTTCTAATTTTCTACATCTCTAATTTTTGAATCCTTTTATTCGATAAGCTTCACCTCATCTTTCACATAGCAAGGCCATGCGTGGGTAAAGTCTTTGCTATTCGACTTCATCTGACGAATCTCCGCATACGCGTCGTCCTGCGTATCAAAACTTGAAACGATGACGCGTACCATACCTCCAAACTCACAAGCCTTAGCATTGTATCCTTGTTCCTGAAGCTTGTTGGCATAGCTGATAGCATTCTTCTTGCTGATAGCACTTGCCAGAACAATAACATAGCGAGGCCCTCCATCCGCCTTTGGAAGTAGAATCTCTTCTTTAGGAGATTCTTCGCTCTGCTTGGGATTCGCGGCTGGAGTTTCCTCTTTTTCTGTTGTCACAGCAACGGGAGAAAGAATCTGGGCCTCCTTCACTTTTGGCTTTGCTGCTGAAACAAGTTTGGGAGTCAGCAGTAATTCTGTGTCGGCTTTTTGACTTACTCCACCAGTCATGGGATTCCCATAAGGCGAAGTGAAAGTAAAGAAGAGCACGATGGAAGCAGCCACAGCAGTCACATAATTGAAAACGCGCCGGTTGATGCGGATGATGATGGTATCCTGGTCAGTTGCAATAGTAGTCAGCTTTGTCTTACGGCTTGCCTGCTTCTTGTCGCGGTGCTGACGAACATCATTGCTCAACTTGGCAAAGGGAATGGCATCCAGCCCATAATAAGCAGGTGAGGCAATGCCCGACTGCATTGGCATAAAACTAATCTGTCCGTCCTCTGCATCGCGAAGCATATAACCCATACTGCCAATGGGAACTGACCCTTCCTCTACCAGCGTTTGCTGCAACTCGTCCACATACTCCATACACATGATATGAGCCTCGTGGCGCGACAAATTATGGAGTTTGGAGAGCGACAGGATGAAATTATCGCCAACTTCATGTTCATCCCATTGGAAAGAAACGGTACGATAAGGGGGCAGGAAAATGCCCTCCTCATCGACACGTCTGCTACTCATGTCCCTGACAATGAATGTTCCAAGTTGTGGAACACTCACCTCGTCGTGACCGAGAAGCATGTACTCGATATGTGTTGAAAGTTCTATCATGCCTGCAAAGTTACGAAGAAAGTTTGATAGTCCCAAACTTTTTTGATAGAAGTTATCAACAATTTTCGAGCAAAACTTTAATCTTGCTCCTCGCTTGCAGCCTTAATTTGCTCAGCTACTTCGGGTTTAATCTTATATCGTTTATTTAATCCTTTAACGATATCATTTGTGATGTTAAACTTCGGATTTGCAATAAGAAGGTTGTCGCCGGCCTTAACAAGCACATAATCGTACTTCCTCGTCTTGTTGTAACGCCTCAAAAAAGATTGTATGCTGTCGCGAGCCTCTTCGTTGATGCGAGCCTGCTCCATTGCGAACTCGGTCTGAAGGCGGTCTGCCAGCTCAGCAAGGTCGTTTTGTTCCTTCTGGATGGAAGCCTGAGCGCGCTCCACCTCATCGCGAGTCGTGAAGCCATTGCTCTCGTACTTCTTCTGTACGGCAGCAGCGTGGTTCTCCAAAGCGCGCTGTTTCTGTGCGAGCGTCTTCTGGATGTTATTGCCCTTGCGGGTAAGCACCTCGCTGTAGTCCTTGTAGAGCTGGTAGCGGCTCATCAGCGTGTCAAGCTCAACATAGGCAATCTTTATGCCGACTGTCTGTTCTTCCTGAGCATTTTCGTTTGCAACTTCCTCTTCGCCCTTCGAGCCGCATGCTCCAAGCAACAGAGTTGCAACCACAAGAGTTGCACTGATCAAATACTTTTTCATAGTCTTACTATACATTATTATATTATATGTTCGTTCGTCTTTCACTAACACGCACTTTCTTCTCGTGCCGTTCAATAGCATCCATACTCTGTACACAATGAATGCCGCGGTCTCGCATCGCCTTGCTGCCACCAATATGGGTACTGCCGAACCGGCTACCAGGCTTCAGAATCATCTTTATGCACAAAAACAGCACTGAAAAGGTAACAATTCCGAGCGTAAGTAGTGCAACTTTCAACATCTTTTACTATATTTGCCTGCAAATATACAATAATAATTGTAATTTCAGAGTTAATAAATAAGATAAATACATAAAAATATGAATAATCTACAGCCAACAAGTGTTTTTAAGTGTTTTGCACAAGTGAACCAGATACCTCGTCCGTCGAAGCATGAAGAAAAAATGATTGATTTTCTGCTTTCCTTCGGAAGAAAGCTGAATCTGGATACCCGACGCGACGAGACAGGTAACGTCATTATCCGCAAACCTGCGACTCCCGGTATGGAAGACCGCCAGACAATTGTGCTGCAAAGTCACATGGATATGGTGTGCGAGAAGAATCGGGACGTTGACTTCGACTTCACGAAAGACGCTATCCAAACATACATTGATGGCGAATGGATGAAGGCAAAGGGTACGACGCTTGGTGCCGACGACGGCATCGGTGTTGCGATGGAAATGGCTCTGTTGGAATCCAATGACATCGAGCACGGCCCCATTGAATGCGTCTTCACGCGCGACGAAGAGACAGGACTGACTGGTGCAGAAGGCATGAAGTCCGACTTCATAACTGGGCGTCTGATGGTCAACCTCGACAGCGAGGACGAGGGAGAAATCTTTGTTTCCTGTGCAGGAGGCTGCCGCACTCTCGCTCAATTCGATTACACAGAAGAGCCTCTGCCTGCAGGTTTCTTCACCTTCTCGCTCTCCATAAAGGGTCTTACAGGCGGCCATAGCGGTGATGACATCGAGAAGAAACGTGCAAATGCCAACAAGCTATTGGCACGCTTCCTTTATAATAGTCAGAAGAAGTATGACCTGCGTCTCATCGACATTCAGGCAGGCGGCCTTCACAACGCCATTCCTCGCGAAGCCTGGTGCCTCTGCGCCGTCCCCACGAAGGACAAGGAGAGCATCGCCGTAGATTGGAACCTCTATCAAGCCGATGTCGAAGAGGAATACAGCGTCACGGAAAAGACAATGGTCTTCACTCTTCAAAGTGAAGGACAGGTAACGAGCGTAGTCGAGAAGAACTGCAGCCAGCGTCTCATCAAGGCTCTGCAGGCAGTCGATAACGGCGTGTTTGCCTACTGCCAGGACATTCCCCTCATCGAGACGAGCAGCAACCTGGCAAGCATACACATGGTTCCCGAGACAAAGACCATCGACATACTCAGCAGTCAGCGAAGCAGCATCTATAGCGCCCGCCTGAATATGGCAAATACCGTTGCTGCGGCCTTTGAGCTGGCAGGAGCGAAGGTGGATATCGGCGAAGGCTATCCCGGATGGAAGATGAATCCCAACAGCGAGATTCTGCGTATCGCCGTCGAACAGTACAAGAAGCTCTTCAAGAAGGATCCCATCGTGCTTGGCATTCATGCAGGCCTAGAATGTGGACTCTTCAGCGAGAAATTCCCTGGTATGGATATGATAAGTATGGGCCCGACACTGCGTGGCGTACACAGCCCAGATGAGAAACTTCTCATCCCAACCGTTCAGATGGTTTGGGACCACTTGCTCGCCATCCTCAAGGAAGCACCTGCTAAGAATTAAAAATTAAAAGGGAAAAATTAATAATATAAGCTAAGAGTGAAGAATAACGTTTATTGGTTATTTGCTATTGTATATTGCCTTTTGGTTGGTGCCTGTTCCGATTATGAGAGCTTTTCGAACAACGCTGGGTTCCGGCTTTCTTTCTCGGCAGATACCATTGCTTTCGATACGCTGGTCAGCACCATCCCCAGCAGCACCAAGACGCTCTATGTATTCAACAACAATGGCGACGGCATACGCATCAACACGATACAGCTTGAAAGCGGTGCTGCCAGTCATTTCCGTGTGAATGTTGACGGGCGTTTCCTGACAGAGGGAAGCTGGAATGACTTCGAAGTGCTGCGTAATGACAGCCTTATCGTTCGCATAGAAATGACGCCACCCGAAGCAGGCAGCAACGAACCGCTCTACTTCTCCGACAAGCTGCACTTCCGCCTGGAAAACGGCGCCACGCAGACAGTCGTCCTGACAGGCGGCTCCATCGATGCCTACATCCAGAAGGGAGGCTTGATTATCGAAGAGAACTCCACGCTGCTGACCGACAAACCCTACGTTATCTACGATTCTCTCGTAGTGAAGGAAGGTGCTGTACTAACGCTGAGTGAAGGAACGACGCTCATGTTCCACGACAAAGCGGCATTACACGTATACGGGAAGTTGCAAGTAGAGGGCACCATAGAAAAGCCCGTAGTATTGCGTGGTGACAGAATGGACCACATGTTCGACTACCTCCGCTACGATAATACGCCGAGTCGTTGGGAAGGCATCATCATTCATCAAGGCAGTTACGGCAACGAACTCTTCCAATGCGATTTGCACAGTTCGCGATTCGGCATCATCTGCGAAGACACAGAACAAGAGAAGCCCGACGAGGCAAATCCCTCTGTTACACTGGATTGCTGCATCCTGCACAACATAGGTGGAGACGGGTTACAACTCAACAATTGTGTCAGCAGCGTTACAAATACCCAGATAAGCAATACCCTCGGACACACCGTCAACATCTATGGAGGCTCACACACATTCGTATATTGCACCCTGGCTCAATTCTATCCTTTCTCCACCAATATTGGAGACGGACTGCATCTCGTCAGTTCCGAAAACGACAGTTACTACGGATTGCTGCGAAAGGCACATTTTATCAACTGTGTCATTACGGGTTACGGCCAGGACGTCATCATGGGCGAGTACATTCCGGGGGATGCCGACTATCTCTTCCACCATTGCTTCCTCAATACGAAAGCCGTAGATGACGAGGAGCACTTCGTGGGCTGTATCTTCGACCAGGACAAGAAGAAAGGCGAGGAAGAGAAGCTTGTTCGCCAGGACAACTTTGTGCTGTTCGACACAAAGAACTTCATATATGACTTCACGCCAAAGGCAGAGAGTAAAATCCGCACCCTAGCCGACCCAGCATATAAGGGGATTCCTGCATTCGACAGGAAGGGAGTGAATCGCCTTGCTGACGAAGGTCCCGATGCCGGTTGCTATGAATACGTAGTTCCAGCGGAAGAGGAGGAAGGACTGTGAAAGGCATGCTCATAGTGGTGGGCAAGACCACAGACAAACGCTTCGACGCCATCATCGGGGAATATGTGGAACGCATCAACCACTACATCCCTTTCTCCGTTGAGGTCGTCCCGGAACTCAAAAATACCAATGGACTCAGCCAAAACGAACAAAAGGGACGTGAAGGTGAACTCATCCTGCGTAGCCTCCAGGCGGGAGACTATGTTGTTCTTCTAGACGAACACGGAAGCGAACGCAGCAGTATGGACTTCGCTGCATGGATGCAGAAGAAGATGACGGCAGGGCCAAAACGGCTTGTCTTCATCGTAGGAGGACCCTACGGATTCTCGCAAACCATTCACCAGCGGGGGAACGAAGAGATTAGTCTCAGTCGCATGACACTCTCCCACCAGATGGTTCGTATGTTCTTCGTAGAGCAGATCTATCGGGCAATGACTATCCTGAACGGCGAACCATACCACCATGAATAAGCGTTTTGAATTTTGAATTTAATTATTTTGAATTAGATAGATATTATTATGCTTACCGTAGAAGAACTTAACGACAGGCTTATCGACCTGTCTTTTGCTGAAGATATCGGCGACGGAGACCACACGACGCTGTGTTGTATCCCGGAAACAGAAATGGGCGAAAGCAAACTCCTCATCAAGGAAGAAGGCATCTTCGCTGGAGTAGAGATTGCCAAGCAAGTGTTCCATAGGTTCGACCCCACCATGCAGGTTGAAGTTTATATCCAGGATGGCGCACACGTCAAACCCGGTGACATTGTGATGAGCGTCAAGGGCAAAGTGCAGAGCCTTCTGCAAACAGAACGCCTGATGCTCAACATCCTGCAGCGCATGAGCGGCATTGCCACAATGACGCACAAATATCAGCAGGCTCTTATCGATGCTGGTACTAAGACACGTGTCCTCGATACCCGCAAGACAACGCCCGGTATGCGTATGTTGGAAAAGGAAGCTGTGAAGATTGGCGGCGGCATGAACCACCGTATCGGCCTCTTCGACATGATACTGCTCAAGGACAACCACATCGACTTCTGTGGAGGCGTTCACAACGCCATTTCCCGTGCCAAACAGTATTGCAAGGAACACGGAAAAAACCTGAAGATAGAGTGCGAAGTTAGGAATTGGAAGGAATTGGACGAAGCTTTGGCAGAAGGCTGCGACCGCATCATGTTCGACAACTTCACGCCAGAGGACACGAAAAAGGCTGTGGAGATTGTGGCAGGTCGTTGCGAGACAGAATCAAGTGGCGGAATTACTTTTGACACGATGATTCCCTATGCCAAAGCCGGTGTTGACTTCATCTCCTTCGGAGCTCTTACCCACAGTGTCAAGGGCCTCGATATGAGTTTCAAAGCCGCAGGAAGCGATAAACTTTTCATCAAGTAAGAACGGTTTAGGATTAGTGATTAAAGCTTAAGATATGAAACGTTATATATTATTTGCTCTGGCATTAATTGTCAATTGTCAATTGTCAATTGTCAATTCTTTATGGGCTTGCACCAATCTTGTTGTAGGCAAGAAGGCCTCGAAGGACGGCAGTGTCATCATCTCCTATAGCCAAGACGACTATGGCGCTTTCGAGCCGTTGCGTGTCATTCCGGCTGCCGACCATCCTGCTGGAGCCATGCACCCCCTCTATCATTATGAGTCGGGCAATTATCTGGGCGAGATTCCCGAAGTGCCTCATACATACGGAATTGTGGGATTGATGAACGAGTTCCAGTTGTCGGTTCATGAGACAACCTACGGAGGACGGGCAGAGTTGACAGATACGATAAGTGGACTTATCGATTACGGTTCGCTCATGGTTCTCGCCCTTCAGCGAGCCAAGACTGCTCGCGAGGCAATCCAAGTAATGACGGAACTGACAGAAAAATATGGCTACGAGAGCGAGGGCGAGAGCTTCACCATTGCCGACCCCAACGAGGCTTGGATAATGGACATGATTGGCAAAGGGCCGGGTTGCAAGGGAACGGTGTGGGTCGCTGTCCGCATTCCCGATGACTGCATCAGCGGTCACGCCAACCAGAGCCGCATCCATCAGTTCCCCCTCAAGGACAAGAACAACTGCCTCTATGCCAAGGATGTCATCAGCTTTGCAAAGGAAAAAGGATATTTCAGTGGGAAGGACGCAGACTTCTCATTTGCCGATGCCTACGCTCCTGCTGACTTCGGTGCCCTTCGCTATTGCGAGGCTCGTATCTGGAGCTACTTCAACAAATGGGGAGCCGATGATATGTCGCCATATCTCTCCTATGCGATGGGCGATACAAAGGGACAGGTTCTGCCGCTATATGTTAAACCAAAAGCACTGCTTTCTATTCAGGACGTCAAGGACATGATGCGCGACCATTACGAAGGCACCCCTATGGCGATGACGGAGGACATCGGAATGGGCCCCTGGGAAATGCCCTACCGCCCTACTCCACTCAGTTTCGAGGTCGATGGAAAGAAGTATTTCAACGAACGCCCCATCAGTACCCAACAGTCAGCCTGTGTTTATGTCAGTCAGATGCGCTCCTGGCTTCCCGATTATATCGGAGGGGTCACTTGGTTTGCCAACGATGATGCCAACATGGTGGCTTTCACTCCCGTCTATTGCAACACGACGCAGGCACCGGAATGCTACGACAAGAATACGGCAGATGCTTTCCATTTCTCTACCCGCAGTGCTTATTGGGTGGAAAACTGGGTCAGCAACATGGTCTATCTACGCTACAACCTTCTCTTCCCTGAGCTGCAGAAGGTTCGCGACCGCCTGGAGGCTGACTACAACTCCCTGCAGTCCAAAGTCGAGAGTGCAGCAGCAGCGATGAGCAAGGAGGAAGCTGTTAAGTACCTCTCAGCCTACAGTCATCGCACGGCAAGCGCCATGATGGACGAATGGAACCAATTGGCACAGCTCATCATCGTGAAGTACAACGACATGACTGTCAAACGAATGAATGAGAACGACCAGTACGAGAAGACCCCTGGCGGCAATCCCCGTCCCGTGCTTCGCCCCGGTTATTCCGATAGCTACAAACGTCAGATTATCCAACAGACAGGCACCCGCTATCAAGTGCCCCAATAAGAGAACACGTTCTAATCCTATACAGAAAAAGCGCTACCTTTTGGGGCAGCGCTTTTCTATTTCTCATAATGAAAGATACGTCTTCAGCGCAGGCGATCCAGGGAACGGACCAGCATCTCGTCCTTCAGGATTCCACGGAATGCCAGATAGAGCAGAATGAGGGCTACCGCCGGAAGGGCTGCCGTCCAATGTGGACGATATAGCGTCCTTACTGGGCTAATCAAATAGAAGCAAATGACGCAATAGGCAATGTACCAGAACACAAGCAGTATCATGCAGAAAGTGGCGACTCGCATCTGCAAGGCGCGATGCTTGAAGAGCCAAATGTCGATGAAGACCAAGGCCGTCGTAATGACGAGAAGCCCCATCAATACTGGGCAGAAGTAGAACACATGCTTGCCTTCCGAGACGAACCAGAGGTTATACAAATCCACCTCTGAATAGCTACCGAAAAATTCAGCCAATATACCTGTCTCGCATGGCAGGAAATGTGCAATCGGCATGCACAAGCAAGCGATGCAGAGGGCAAAGGCTGCGAGCAGGTAGAGAGTCTGGATACGCTGAATCATGACGGATGCTTAGTCGAGCAAAGAGGTCTCGTTGCTGGGGTTACGGTAGTAAACCTTGCCATCGATGAACTCCTGGGTCGCCATGAGGGTTGCCTTGGGAAGCTTCTCATAGTAGCGGCTGATTTCTATCTGCTCGCGATTCTCGAACACTTCGTCCAGATTGTCCTGTGTGCTGGCAAACTCAGAGAGTTTTCTGCTCAGTTCCTGCTTGATGTCGGCCGAAATCTGATTGGCGCGCTTTGCAATAATAACCACGCTTTCATAGATATTGCCAGTCTCTTCACAGAGGCTCATAGGGTCTCTGGTCACGGTGTCGCTGGGTGCTGTAGTTTTCTTGTAATCCATGTTATTTCGTTAACTTTTTGTTGATTTTTACGATTTATTCTCTTTTGCTTTTTTCTCTTTCTTATGGGATGATTTCGTTTCTTGCACCTTCATGGCAGCCTCCTTTTTTCTTGCAATGAATTCATCGATTTCTTCAAGCTTGATACCTTTGCTTGTAACAATTTGTTCGGAGTTGCTGAATATGGTGTTTGCTTCATCAATGTACTTACTCTCGGGAAAGTCGTTCTGGAAGGCATAGTACTCATCGATGGTATCGCGGTAACGCTCCATACGTTTCTCCTCGATGCTGTTTCTTGCTAAGAGGTACTTGGCGCGCAGAACAAGGATAGAGAGATTTTCTCTCAGTTCGGCAGAGGCGTAGGGATAGTCCTTCAGAGCATTCTGTGCCGTCACAACGCAGGCCGCGTAATTGCTACCGCCTTCTGTAGTATTACCTCGGTATGTGCCCAGGTCGTAGTAAAGTTTAGCCGACAGATATTCCTTCATAACCAGTTTATCCTGCATTTCGTAGATAACCTGTTGAGCCTGTTCCTTGAGGTTCGTGCCTGGGCAATAGTCCAAGAAGTTCTGATACTCGTTGATGGCTTCCATAGTGCTTGACTGGTCCAGACGCACGTCGGCCGATTGCTTATAGAGTGCAAAACCGCTGTTGTAGCGCGCCATCTCCATATAGCGTCCCTTGGGGTATGACTGATAGTACTTCTTGAAGAACATGGCAGCCGACTCGTAGTCCTTTGCTTTCATGTTACTTTCTCCCAGCATATAAAGACACTCTTCTCCGTAGGATGTTGATCTCAATATAGTCAGCAACGATCCGAAAAGCTCTGCGGCCTGACGATAATCGCCATTTGTATACAGAGCTTTTGCTGCCTCGTACTTGTATTCATAGTCAGTGCTTTTGAGTACGGAGGAGTACTCGCCGCAGGAGACCAGAAACAGGAAGCAGGGGACAAATAGCAGGAAAAGGAATATTCTTTTATTCATACCAGGGCGCAAAGATACCGCTTTTTGCGCACTCCGCCAAAAATGTTATGCAGAAAAAGTGATTTTTTAATGTTTCTTTGCTTTTGCGGGGTCATAAATGGCCATCCCAACGAACGAATCTGCACAACCATAGTAGAGATACCACTTGTTTTTGTAGGGAACAAGTCCCTCAATAAAGACAGTGCCGGAGGGGTATTGTCCGCTTTTCTCAAAGTCGTCTTCGGGATAGAAGAAAGGTTCATCTAGTCGGTCCAGCAGACACGTTGGGTCTTTCAGCGAGAAGAGAGCCTGTCCGGCACAGTAGGCACCGACGGCATAGCGCGGGTCACCGGCATCGCCGCCGCGGTTCTTCCCGTTGTAGAAAAGCATGATGCCGTACTTGGTCTTGATGGCTGGTGGGCCACATTCCACAAGTTGGCTGTCGAAGTAGCCTTCGCGAACATCCATCACATGCAGCAGATTGCCGTCGGAGGCCAGCATCGGTGTCCAGCGGATGAGGTCTTCACTAGTAGCAATATTCACGAAATTCTCGCCCCAATACATCATGTATTTGCCCTTAATGCGGGCAATAACCTGACGGCCGTTCTTCATCTCCGTCACGATGGAACCGGATTTCGAGAAGCCTTTGCTCAGTTGGCTTTTGTGGTCGTCGGAGAAAGCCGGTCCATGCTTCTTCCAATGCACCAAGTCACGCGATGTGGCGATACTCAGACGCGCCAGTTTATGGTTCCAGCTCGTATAAGTCATCACGTAGAGGCCATCCTCCGTCATACATACGCGTGGGTCTTCGCAACCTCCAGGTACATCAAATTCCGTCCATTCGTCACTACCAGGAAAGAGAACCGGCGCACCATGATGTTGGAAGTGGGTGCCATCCTCGCTGAAGGCATAACCAATGCGGGAAGTGCGCGAGCCGATGCCCTGGGCGATGTTGTCTTCAGCACGATAAAGTAGGGCAATGCCGCCGTTGATGATAGTTGCAGCCGGATTGAAAGTATCACTGTTCTCCCATTGTACCACCCTCTTCCACATAGGGCAGAAGAAGCGGCTGGTCGTGTCTGGACTAACTAGGGGATTGACTCCGACAGGGCGCTCGAACCCCACCCAGGCCCATTTTTTCTCCGTGTTCTGCACCTTTTGGGCACAAATGGGGAGTGAAGAGTTATGAGTTAAAAGTGAAGAATAAAGCGCAAAAAGCAATAAGCGTTTCATATTGATAATTGTAAATTATGAATTGCCACACTACAGACGTATCCCCGATATGGATTCTCGATGGTTTTCAGGCCGATGCCCTGCAGCCGATTGGGTTCCAGAACATGATGCAGGTCATCTATGATACCAGTTCCCAGGAGTTTCAGAACAGCCTCTTTTTGCGTCCAGAGTCGGGTAAAGACGATGTCGGGGCAAGGAGCAGCGAAGATGCTTTCTGCCTCCTCGGTACTCATCGTATGGCGGATAAGGTCCTCCTTTGTCGGGCGGATACGCTCGATATCCAGGCCGCAGGGACGGTCGCTGATGAGACAGCCGACAGCCTCCTTGCAATGACTGATGCTGAAGTGGATACCGGGATAGTCCGGCAGATAGGGTTTGCCGTGCTCGTTGTAGGCGAAACAGGGCTGGTCCTCGATGCCAAAGCGGATGCGGAGCCCTCGCAGCAGTTCGACATACCCGACGGCACACTCTCTCCTACCCTGCAGGTGTTTAAACCGCAGAGCCGTCTCGCGTCGCCACTCGGGCAACGATGCGATGAGTCCTTCCGTCTGTACCTCGCTCAGGTCCTCAACGTGATCGTTGATGCAAAGGATCTCCCTGCTTATCGTGCACATAGAATCCGTATTTCTCAGTGCAAAGGTACGAATAAGCGAGCGAAATGCAAAGAGAAAACTTGTTTTTCTTTTCATTTCCGAGTGGGAGGAGTCCAGTTTTGCAGCCTGAGACGTCCGGCTTTGCCGTCTGAACACCAAGCGAAGACCTACAAAGCGCAAGAACTTCAAGGTTAATCTCAAAGGCACGAATAGCGAGCACAATACCATTTTTAAGTGTTATGCCACTAACTCCCCTGAATTTACAATTTACAAATTAACATTTTTCTGCCGTACTGTAAAATTTCAAGATTTTAAAAAGAAAGTGCAAATTCTTGAAATTCTCATGTCAATCGAAAAAAATCGCCGTAACTTTGCCGTCGCAAAACCTCAAGGGCAGTTTCCGGTTAGCACCGTGCCTCCTCTATGGTTCCTCTATGGTTCCTCCGTGGTTGCTCCGTAGTTGCTCCGTCCCGAGAGATTGGATAAGTGAAGTGAAAAGTGGAAAATGAAGCTCCGCGACTACAATCGAGCCTTCTTGCGCTCCAGTTGGTACTCAGGCGTAAAATCCGGACTACTCTTGCTCGAAAAAGCTCAAATAAATTTGGCTTTTTGCTCGCTTATTCGTAACTTTGCTGCACAGAAACATGAAATGGAAGAGTTTTTCGACATGCAGAAGCTTATATACATCGCTGGTTTACTCTTTGTGTTGGTGGCGTGTTCACGGCGCGAAGCAAAGGAATGCTCAGAGGCTATGCCGGAGATTTTCCCGGACTATGTGGGCGTGACGGTGCCAGAGAACATCTGCCCTATGAACTTCTCCGTCCCAGAGTGTGAGCATGTTCGTGCTATCGTGGAGAACGACAGAGGTGAAGCTCTGAACGTGAGCGGCAGCGATCATGTAGAAATGCCTGTGAACCGCTGGCATGAGTTACTGAAGGGGGCGCAGGAAGTAAAGGTGACTGTTTCGGCCTGGAACCAAAAGCACCCCGACGGCGTGAACTACAAGCCCTTTACCATCAACATTGCCAAGGACAAAATTGACCCCTGGATTGCCTACCGCCTGCTGCCACCAGGCTACGAGGGCTGGAACCACATGGGCATCTACCAGCGAAACATCGAGTGTTTCGACGTGGAGCCTATCATCGAAAACTCGCAGAACAACAACGGCTGTGTGAACTGCCACTCGTTCGCCAATTACAGCCCGCGCGACTTCACCTTCCACGCCAGAGGCGAGAACGGCGGCACCATCGTGATGCGCGACGGAAAGATGTGGAAGGTGGACATCAAGGCGATGAGCAAGGGTCGGCATGGCTCCTACAATATCTGGCACCCTTCGAAACGATACATCGCCTTCTCAAGCAACTCCACCCACCAAAGTTTCTATGGCGAGAGCAAGAACAAGATTGAGGTCTATGATTTGTGGTCGGACCTCATCGTATATGACATCGACAATGAGGAGGTTCTGCAGGATGAGCGCTTCACGGACAGCCTGAACCTGGAAATATTCCCATCCTTCTCGCCCGACGGCAAATGGCTCTACTTCAGCACGGCACACCCCGTGAATATGCCGATGGAAACGGACAAGTTGCACTACAGCATCGTGCGTGTGCCCTTCGATACCGAAACAGGCAAGCTGGGTGCCCTGGATACCGTTTACAGCGCATACGAACGAGGTGGAACGGCTCTGATGCCGCGCATATCACCCGACGGACGGTACATGCTCTTCTCCCTGGGCGAATGCGGTGCCTTCAACCTCTACCACACAGAGTCGGACCTGAAGATGATGGATCTGGATACGGGAGAAATGGTGGAAACGGACATCATCAACAGCCCACGAATGGAGAGTTTCCACGTCTGGAGCAGCAACGGCCGATGGGTGATGTATGTGACCAAGCGCTTCGACGGGCGCTACACTCGAGTGATGCTGGCATACTGGGACGGAAAAAGGTTCCACAAGCCCTTCCTACTGCCCCAGAAAGACCCCGAGGACAATACGCAACTGCTGATGGCATACAACGTCGTTGAGTTCATAACGGGGCCTGTTATCGTTTCGAGAGACGAAATGGCAAAACTTTTTAAGTGAAGAGTGAAGAATGAAAAGCGAAAAAATCGTATATAGTAAATCGTCAAATTGTAAATTTTACTATGTGGTTGTTGTGGCGTTGATGTTGTTCTTTGCTATCTTCACCGCTATGAAGTTCCCCTATACCTACATCACAATGGAGGGGGACAGCTTCTGGATATCTACGTGGGACTTCTGGCTGCTGAAGCTGACAATCACGCCGGCGCTCACCAATTGGATAGCCGACTATCTGATGCAGTTCTATCGCTGGCCCTTTGTGGCAGCAAGCATCGAGGCTTTGGCGCTGGGGAGCGTAGCACTGTTAGCTCACGCTGTATTTCTGCGTATTACAGGCTCCAAAAGACATTTTGCCTGGCTGGGCCTGCTGCCAGCTATACTACTGGGATTCTACTGCACCTTCAATTTCTCTTTCCTGTTGCAGAGCTTCTTCTTCTTTGTTTTCCTATACGTCTTCACGCTGATTCCGAGTTTCAAGGGAAAGCTGCTGATGGGCCTGCTCACGGTGCCCATAGGTTTTTTCCTGATGCACACACCCATTCTGCTTATACTTGTCATCTTGCAGGCACTACTGATTCTCAAATATCACGGTGTGAAGAAAAGCCCCTATTGGCTGCTGCCCCTCATCATGCTCTACTTCGCCCCCATCATATACAGCCAACAGTTGGCTTTCATTCCCTTCGAGAAGCGCTATGCTGGATGGAGCGGCTACTTCGACCCACTGACAAGCCACTATACAAGAGATGGAGAGAATCTGAAGAAAATCATCTGTCTGGCCAATGAAGGGCGATGGGAGGACATCCTATACCGCGAGCATCTGCGCAGTCTAGGACAACGCGGCAACATCACGCTCCTACACTATGCCCTGTTGGCAGAAAGCGCTCTAGGCACTTTGCCCGATAACCTGCTGGATTATCCCATCAGGGAAGAGAACCAATTCCTCTATCCGCACGAGCGGAACTACATTTCATTGCAGTTTAACCGCCTATTCTACTTGAATTTAGGAGTTTTTGACGAAGCATTCCATCAGGCGCAGGAATATAGTCTGCAAATGGTGAACGGAGACTGTTTCTCGAGTCTGCGGCAGATGGTGGATTACAGCATAGAGGAAGGCGAATGGGAGGTCGCCGACAAATATCTGCGCATTCTGGCCAAGTCTTCCTGCCACAAGAAGTTCGTTGAGGAGAGACGCGAAACGATGGAGGCCGCCAAGAAGACTATCAAGAAGGACATACCATTACGTGCCGACAACTTCGTAGGTGGCTATCCCTTGCCCATAGAAATGCTCCGCCTGGCACGTTACTACGGAGACACTCCCTATCGCAAAAAGATGGTAGATTATGCCATCTGTTCCTACATTCTGAGGGGAGATGCAAACAGCTTCCTAATTGCCCTGAATGCCTTCAATACTTACACGGAAAAGGAACTGCCGAGAGCGTACAAAACGTACAAAGAAAAGATAACTACAGGAAACAATTAAGGTGCAACCTTTCTTCTCAGCTCCACAAAATCGACAGCATTCACCTTGCCATCGGCATTGACGTCGGCAGCCCAACGAACAGCGGCATCGTTAGGCAAACTGACAACATAGCGCTGCAACAGCATAAGGTCGCTGGCATCAATAAGACCATCATCGTTGATATCGCCACGCTGATAGTTCTGCTTTACATACTCGTCGTCGCTCAGAGCTACAATGCGACAGAAGTCGCTCCAGACGGGAGACTCCTGATACCGGGAAACAGCTTCCGACGGAACATGCAGCGTACAATGCCGCTGGTCGGCAAGACTGAAAGATCCCTGCTCTGCAACAGGCGGCTCGGAAGAATAGCAATAGAGGTCGGTTATCGCAGGAAGATGTTCCAACGCACCCTGACACACCATGCGAACGCAATGGGGTAGGACAACCGACGTCAGGGATGCGCAACAATAAAACGTGAGGGAATCGACAAGTTCTGCCTGGCGAGGCAAAGAGATTTGCTGCAGAGACGTACAACCCGTGAAAGCACAACTGGCAAAAACCACTATGCCCTGCGGCACAGATACCTGCTGCAGATTGGTACAGCCCAAGAAAGCGCAGGAACTGACAGCACGTAGTGAGGAAGGCAACTGGACAGAAATAAGGTTCTCCTGCCCGGCGAATGCATTCTCTCCGATAGACAATACCGGGTAGGTGCGGCCATTATAGCTGATCTGCTCTGGAATGACCACCCTACCCGTATAATAATCTGATGCTGGACCGTCAAAGTCACGATACGTCACATAGGCCGAACGCGTCCCAATCAAATCATAGTAAATGCCGTCCACCTCAATATCGTAGGCAAAGACACAGCAAAAAATGGAGAAATATAGAATTGAAAAAATGAATCTCATTCTATGCTGATAGGATACAGATATCAGAAATCGTAATACATTTCGTAAACAGCCTCGAGCTGAGGATACATCCAGCGAGCCAAGCGCTCACCGCCAGCAGAGTTCAGATGCAAGCCGTCCTTGAAGAACATGCGGTTGTCTGCACCAATCTCGGTCATGGGAGTCAGGCCGGAATAGCTGTAGGCATCAAGCACGAGGAGTGAATAGTAGGCTGCCACCTCGCGAATGGCATCGACATACTCGCGGAAAGTCTTGCCTGTTTTGGAATTCTTTCCTTCCGTAATCGTCTTGTCAGAGTTGACAACGTATTCCTTCTGGTCAATCTCTGTCCCATGATGGATGGGAAGCATGATAACGACAGGAATCTTCGGGTAGCGGGTGCGCAATCCCGAGAATAGGCGATGCAATCCGGCATAGTAGGTGTACTTCGAGGCCTTTGTTCCGTCAGAGAACTCGCCGAAGTCTGCCGTATCGGTATGTCCGAAGTCGTTCGTACCGCCGAAAACAATCACCATATCCAGGTTCTTGGACATACTGGTGAAGCGTTTCTCGAACGCATTTGTATCACTGGAGTTCTTGCGGGCCATGTGGGTAGCAGAAACGCCATAGTTCATAGCTGTGCAACCCGTCAGCTTTGCATACCAATTGACGTACTCGGCCTGCTGCGTAATGCTATCGCCCAGGAAGCCTACCTTCTTGCCTTTCCAGTGAGACTCTTTGACAGGCATCACATAAACAGTATCTTTGGGTGTGGCAAAATAGGTAGCATCCACCTGCGCCACATCGCGCACTACAACAGAATCTATCTCCGTAACAGGAACTGCCTGAGGCTGTTCGCTCTGACGATAAAGTATCGTTGCATATTGCTGTGCCCAAGCAGCCCCCCCGACCCCCTTTAGGGGGAGAAGGAGGCTGATGATTAGAAACAAGGATATATTAATTGTGAGTTTTTTCATTTCGAATTACTTTTTGATCCCCCCCTGAAGGGGGTTCTTCGCTTCGCTCAGGCGCAAGCGGAGAGGGGTTACTATTTTTTCACCAGTGTAGCATCGTCAACAAGAATGTCCTGAGAAACAGAATACGAGCTGTTCTTCGGATTCATGACGAGGAGGCAAAGGGTTGTCGAAGTAGTCAGTTCGAAATCATAGGAGACAAGCGTCCACCCTGTGTTGGTAATGTTTATGTAATCGCCATATTTATAGGTACCTACTGTACCGTCTGTCACAGGAACATAGCCGCCACGTGACTGGCAGATATCCGCTGTAGTAGATTTGGCATAAAAGGAAAAGGTATAAGAGCCGGCTTCGAGGGTCATCTCCTGGGTAGCGAGACGCTTATTCTGGTCACCAGGAGCGCCAACCAGGCAGGCGAAACTGCCATTGCGTGATTCTGTACTCTTGCCAAGTGTGGCATTGCTGGCAGTGCTTGCAGACTTCCATCCTGTAGGTTCGGTGTCGCTGACCCAACTCTCGAAGTCACCATTCACAAGGTCGGAAACGGTTTCACCGCCACCACCTTGGCCGCCTTGACCACCGCCGCCGTCACCTGCTTCCAGGATAACGACATCGGCATTCTTTATTTCAGGTGTCATTACACCCGTGCTGCTATTCACATATTTCGTCAGTTTACCGGTTATCTTCACCTTCATGCCAACTGTAAATGCGGACACACCTGAGGGAACATTAGCATAGTAAGCCTCGAAGACCTTGCCGCCATCCTTTGTGTCGGCCATCCAGAATGACTGCTGAGGGGTGCCGGTCTTTGTGCTGACGCTGCCCAGAACCTCAGTGATGTAACCGGTAACAGAATAAGTCTCGGTAGATGTTGCACCATCTGCGAGGGCTGTGGTAAACTGAACAGCTTCTGCACAGGTAACTTCTTTACCTTCTACCGTTGTACCGCCACCGCCCTGACTGCCGCCTCCTTCTTCGAGAATAACGACATCGGCATTCTTTATTTCGGGTGTCATTACACCCGTGCTGCTATTCACATACTTCATCAGCTTGCCGGTAATCTTCACCTTCATACCGACGGTGAATGCGGTCACGCCACTTGGGAGATTTGCCCAGTATGCCTCGAAGACCTTACCGCCATCCTTTGTATCAGCCATCCAGAAGGTCTGCTGATTCTTGCTGACATCACCAACAACTTGGGTGATATAACCGGTAACAGTGTAAGTCTTGGTAGATGTAGCGCCATCGGCCAATTCAGAGGTCAACTGCACAGCTTCAGCACAGGTGACAGGAGTGCCTTCTTCGCCTGAAGAACCGCCACCGCCAGCATCCTCGAGAATCGTAACTGTAGCGTTCTTTATCTCAGGTGTCATAACTCCTGTATTACTATTTACATACTTCGTCAGCTTACCCGTGATTTTCACTTTTGTTCCAACCGTGAATGCGGCCACGCCATCCGGCAGGTTTGCCCAGTAAGCCTCGAAGACCTTACCACCATCCTTGGTGTCGGCCATCCAGAAGGTCTGCTGATTCTTGCTGACATCACCAACAACCTGGGTGATATAACCGGTAATTGTGTAGGTCACGGTAGAAGTGGCACCATCGCCAAGAGCACTGGTCAACTGAACAGCTTCTGCGCATGTAACAGGAGTACCCTCGTCTTCTGTGGAGCCGCCGCCACCACCACCAGAATTGTTGCTCTTTTCGGGAAGATTGTAGGGAGCAGGAACGTCAACACAGCTGCTGATAGCAAATGCAGCCAGCAACATAAGTGCAAATGTTTTGAAAGTCTTTTTCATAATGTATATGTTCTTTTTGTTTGTTTACTACTTTTATTACTTCACCCAGGTCAGGTCGCTTTGAGTACGAGCCAGAATCTGCCACGTGCCTCTGTACCAAGTGGCAATACCATAGAGATCGACGGGAGTCGTAGGAAGAGCAATGCCCTTGAAGTCTGCGTATGTACTGCTGCGAAGCACGCACTTGCTACCGGCATTGCCACCGGAAATGGTTCGATTGATGCAACCTCCCACAGGGCTGACAGAGCCATCGTCGGGAGCTATAATCTGTGTGCCTTCACCACTGATGGTCACACCTGTGAGTCGGATCACCTTTCCGCCTTGCTGAGCCATAGTCGCATTGGGGTTGAAATCCAAGGTATCCACCTTCATTGCGCCGAAAGCAACAGCCTCTGTCGTACCATCCATGATGAGACGAACATGTTTCTCCCAAAAAGGAACTTCCATGCGTCCTATCTGATACTCGCTGTATTTACTGTTCCAATATTTGGTGCCAAGCTGTGCCTGTTCTCCATAGCCTCCGATGCATAGGTCCTTGAGGCTAATCAGGAGTTTTTGATTAACAACCATACGGGCACCCTGGTCCGAGCCATTGATGCCAATGATGATGCCACCAGTCTCATCCTGAACAGTGACTTGCTTGTAAATATTACTGCCCAGATCGTTGCCTGTCACAACACAACGGAGCCAAAGGTCTTCCGTGATGACCTCGTAGCCACTATTCTTGATAGTATTGGCATATTTGGTCTGTAATTCTGCAATCGTTGTGACTGTACCTGCCACCAGACTATTGTTTCCGTATGGAGGCAGCGTGGTGATGCTCGCTGGCACTCCCCAGTCTTTATCCTGACAAGAAGTCAGAGCAAAGGCACCGGCCAGCAGAGCTATGATGAAAGATTTCGTTTTCATTGTTTTCTATATTTAAACTATATTGGGTCGTTCAGTTGTTTGGTTGTTTAGTGGTTTAGGATTTCTAAACGACTAACTATTAGAACCGATAATTCAGATTGAGCATGAAGTTAAAGCCCTGTGTATAGAACTTCTTGGGATTCTTCTCGAAGTTATAGGTACGCTTGGTGGTTGTATTGTCTGTTCCACCATTATCCGATTCTGTAACACTGTAGTTGCTTCGGCTCTGCTCATAGCCGCCTGTAGTGATGTTGCGGCGATTGGTCAGGTTACAGAGTTGCAGATTGACACTGAGGGGATTATGTGCCACCTGGAACTGTCTGCCAATGCTGGCGTTGAGCATGAAGCCGCCGTTGCCCTTGGCCTGCTCAGGCACAATGTATTCCCCTGAGTGATAGCGGCCTGCATTCCGCATATTCTGCTCGTAGCGCATGTTGGTGCTGTAGGAGAGATAGATGCGGTCGTAGTAGTTGCCGGTCAGATTGAGATACCAGCGCTTGATGCGATAGTTCAGACCAAGGCTGGCTGCTGCAAGAGGCGTACCACTTGCTCGCATATCCTTGTTATGACAGATCTCCTGTTTCAACTCGCCGGTAGTGCTGCTCATCCAGGTAACGTTTGTGTTGTCAATATATTTGGCCTCGCTATAAGTACCTAAGGCGACAAGGTCAAGCTCGCTGGTGATTCTGACCCTCATACCCAGCTCAACGCCATAGTGCTCTTTCTTTATACCGGTCAGGCTGTTGTATGAGAAGCTGTTGATGTCGTCGTTATAGTATTGCTGCCACTCATTGCCGTCATGAGTGTAATAATAATATCCTGTCAGATTCATACGAAGCCATCTGTTACTGATGGCATAGCCCACTTCGGCAGTCACAACCTTCTCGTTGCGGAGGTCCTGCACAAAGTCATTGTTCATCTCGGGGCACATGAAAGCGACGGAAGCGGTGGGAGCTTTCAGTTCATAGCCCACACCTGCTGTGATGGCGTGCCCGTGACCAAGGTTGAGGGTAGAGCCCATCTTCACGCCACCATCCAGGAAATGAGCTATGCCGCTCTTACCGAAACTGTTGTCCTGGAAGAGTCCGTTGCGCATGAAACCTTCGCGCCACATACGGCGTCCCCCTATCTTGGCTGCAATGAAATTATGCTGAATGTCCTTGTCCATAGTGAAACAAGTCCAAAGCTTTACATCCTGGTTCCAGATGTCATAGTCGTAGCGGAAGCGGTCGCCTTCGACAATCCTCTGGTAACCGTGATTCACGTCGTACATCGCTTCGCTTGCTGTCTGGGTATAGTCACCCACCAGATATGTATTGGTATTGTGGAAGTACTGACCGCCCAAGAGATCTTCCATTGTCTGGTAGTGCGATCCGCGATTGCTGAGCAACTGCACACCGACGGTCCACTTTATCCCTTTCTTGAATTTCCATTCATAGGAACTGGAAAGGTTAGTCATCAAGTGGTCGTTGTGGCGGGCCTCAATCCAGTATATGGCATCTGCACCAACCTTATTGAGTTGGGTGTTGGCAAAGATAAGATCATCGAAATTAATCTGGCGATAGCTTTCGTCTTGCCAGTAATTATAGCTCGCCCAGAATGCATCAGCGTCATAACCAAGTTCTTTGCCTGGGTCATCACCCCACACATTATAATAATAGGAGGGGAAACGCTTCCAGTAGTCGGGATGCGGGTTGGTGCCACTGTAGTTGAGTTTTGTGGTCTTATACTTGGCCAACTTGAAGAAAGCACTTGTGGTGAGCTTCATATCCTCATTGATCTTAAAGTCCCAAGTTGCGAGGACGCTTGGCTCGAAGGTGTTGACCACGCGGCTGGCGCGCTTCTCCCCACCCTGATAACCCCAATAGGGATTGTACAGGTAGTCGTTGGCAAGCCAGTTGGCTTCGTCTGTGCTTGCACCCGCTGTGGCACGCTCCGTTGGGCTACCCCAAGTGGCAAGGTTCAACGAGTGTTTTTCGTTTATCACCTTCTCTGCAGACAGGAAGTAAGAAAGGCTGTTGTAGAAAGTGCCCTTGACATTTGCCGTCTGCATGTTCGCCCAACGGTAGCCGACAGTGCCGAAGAAAGCCCATCCCTCTTTGCTCAAGCCTGTGCCGAAGGAATACATGCCGCGCAGGGTGTAATTGCGGTTGGTACCGGAGAGGGTCACCTTATGACCTGCCGACATCTGGCTGGCACGTAGGTTGTAGTTGGTGCTGCCGCCCATACCGCTGAAGGAGTAGTTATTTCCTTCGAATGCACCCACATCGTCCTTGTTACGCACAGCATCATTCATACCGCCGATTGTAGAATAAGTAAAGCGACCGTTCTCGGGATTGTTGACCTGTACGCCATTCACGTAAATGTCGTTATAGGCATTGTCCAGAGCGCGGTACTTGAACCACATACCGCCGCTCCACGCCCAACCGATTTGGTTGAGATACACATTGCTGTTAGAATTGATTTGGATGACATCTGACGTCATGTCATCGTTTTCGCCGAGCTGGGATTCTGTGAAGGTGAAGTCGCTGTCATCGGACAGAAATTCCTCCCCCATACTGCTTAGCGTGTCCACGACCGCGGTTTCTGTGGTCTGGGCATAGCACTGTGGCGCAACCGCGAAGGCAAGCACCAGTGGCAGATGTTTAATTTTCATGTGCGTTTCTTATTAAATTTGTTGATTATGGTGCAAACTTATAAAAAATTATACTATCTTCGACAAGTAATAGCATATTTTTTTTGTTAAATGCAATAACTACTCTAAAAAATGTTAACTTTGCAATGTGAAATCAAAACAGACGAATTCCAACGAGAGGCTCTGATACATTTTTATTAATAAGTTACGACTCATAACAAACAACTATAAAAATGAAACGACTATTTTTTGTCATTGCCGCAGTGTTTTTGTTGTGCGCAGCCTACACTGTTGCGCAGGACCGGAAGCTTATTGTTCATGCCGTGTGCTTCTACAATTTGGAGAATCTCTTCGACACATGTCACGATGTGCATAAGAATGACTATGACTTCCTTCCAGAAGGCTCCTTCAATTGGAACGCAAACAAGTACACAAACAAGCTTGCCAACATGTCCCGTGCCATTTGTGACCTGGGTACAGACAAGTTGCCCTACGGGGCCAGCATTATTGGCGTTAGCGAGGTTGAGAATGACAAGGCGCTCGACGACCTCATGGCTCAACCCAGTATGCAGAAGCGCGGCTACAAGTACATTCACATCGAAGGCCCCGACAAACGTGGCGTTGACTGTGCACTCATCTACAATCCCAAGGCATTCCAGGTGACAAAGTACTTCCACAAACCGTACGTCTTTGAGAATGGAGACACGGCACGACAGACCCGTCCCTATCTCTGCGTACAGGGCAAACTGGCAGGTGACAACCTCACAGTCATTGTGTGCCATTGGCCGAGTCGCGCATCGGAAAACATCTTCCGCGAATATGCCGGCAAACAGGTACGTGCCTTGACCGACAGCATCCATCAGGCCGACCCCACGCAACACATCATGGTTATGGGTGATATGAACGATGACCCGGACAACACTTCGATGGCAAAATACCTGGGAGCTCGCCGCAAGATGAAAGATGTGGGCGAAGGTGATTTCTACAATCCTTGGTGGGACGTACTGCGCAAAAGGGGTCAGGGCACACTCTCCTATCAGGGTGCATGGAACCTCTTCGACCAAATTGTCTGCTCACGGAACATGCTTGATTTGAATGGAACCAAGGAATACAAGGAACTCACACTTTATGGCTATCATATCTTCAAGCGTGATTATCTGATACAACAGGACGGCAAATACAAGGGTTCCCCAAAACGTACTCACGCAAGCGGCGTATGGCTCAACGGCTTCAGCGACCACCTGCCAACAGTGACATATCTGGTGAAGGAGACCCCCTAACCCCCTTAGGGGGAATACTGCTTGCAAAGCAGAGTTTGCAAAGTGGCATAAAAGAGAAAAACTTTAATCCTTAATCTTTAATCTTTAATCTTTTTGCACTATCTTTGCACCCCGAAAAAGTAAGTATATAAATAGTAAATCGTAAATATTTAAACCGTAAATTTTATGACAAGTTACAAAGAACTCGGCCTGGTGAACACCCGTGAGATGTTCGCAAAGGCAGTGGCTGGCGGCTATGCCATCCCCGCATTCAACTTCAACACTCTCGAACAGATGCAGGCCATCATACAGGCTGCTGTAGAGACAAAGTCTCCCGTCATCATGCAGGTCAGCAAGGGTGCACGCAACTATGCTAACGGCACCATCCTGCGCTACATGGCTCAGGGTGCAGTAGAGTACGCTAAGGAACTTGGCTGCGAAAAGCCTCAGATTGTTCTTCACCTCGACCACGGTGACAGCTTCGAACTCTGCAAGGATTGTATTGACAACGGTTTCTCCAGCGTTATGTTCGACGGCAGTGCTCTTCCCTACGAGGAGAACATCCGCATCACCAAGCAGGTGGTAGAATATGCACACGCTCACGACGTAACAGTCGAGGCAGAGCTGGGTGTGCTGGCAGGCGTTGAGGACGAGGTTGCCAGCGAGGTTTCACACTATACAAAGCCCGAGGAGGTTGTTGACTTCAGCACCCGCAGCGGTTGCGACAGCCTGGCCATCTCTATCGGCACCAGCCACGGTGCTTACAAGTTCACTCCCGAGCAGTGCACACGCGACCCGAAGACCGGTAAGCTCGTGCCTCCTCCATTGGCATTCGACATCCTGCACGAGATTGAGAAGAAGCTCCCCGGCTTCCCCATCGTTCTGCACGGTTCTTCTTCCGTTCCTCAGGACGAGGTCGATACCATCAACGCACACGGTGGCAAGTTGCCCGATGCAGTAGGTATTCCCGAAGAGCAGCTCCGCGAGGCCAGCAAGAGCGCTGTCTGCAAGATTAACATCGACAGCGATAGCCGCCTGGCTATGACTGCTGCTATCCGCAAGCACTTCGACGAGAAGCCCGGTGATTTCGATCCCCGCCAGTATCTGAAGCCCGCTCGCGAGAACATGAAGAAGATGTACATCCACAAGATTGTGGAGGTGCTGGGCAGCAACAACAAGCTTTAATCTTTGCAGCGCCAAAAATCGGATTAAAGATTAGGGATTAAAGAATAAATAATCCAACTCTTCAGGCACATAATTGCCGTTCGATCCATCCTGGGACGAGGGCACTTATGTGCCTTTTATTATTATATAAGGTATATTAACACGGCTACGCATTGTCGTTAGAAAATAATTTTGTAACTTTGCGCACCAAAGTGCGCAGACAGGAGTCCTTCTAACCTTTGTCTGTCGTCCTCTGACTACTGAAGGCAAATGAAGATTATCAAGAAACTGGACATCTACATGATCAAAGGGTTCCTGCTGATTTTTGCAGGCACCTTCTTCATTTGTCTCTTTATTTTCGTCTTGCAGTTTCTGTGGATGTGGATGAGCAACCTTGTCGGCAAAGGCTTGACGATAGACATGCTGGGCAAGTTCTTCTGGTACAGCACCCTGACGCTCATTCCCATGTCAATCCCGCTGGCGGTCCTGCTGGCGAGCCTCATTTCCTTCGGTAATCTGGGCGAACGCTTCGAACTGCTTAGCATGAAGTCGGCGGGCATCCCGCTTATCCGAATCCTCATGCCGCTCATCTTTGTCTCCCTGATTATCAGCGGGGCCAGTTTCTATTTCCAGAACAGGGTTAGTCCCTACGCCACGACCGAGTTGTCGCGCCTGGCGTGGAGCATGAAGCAGAAGAGTCCGGAGCTGGAGATCCCCGAGGGTGTCTTCTACAGCGAGATTCCGGGCTATAATCTGTATGTAGAGCACAAAGACCCTGTGACGGGTATGCTCTACGGCGTGATGATTTACACCAATGCGGGCAGTTACAACGACACGCAAATCGTTCTGGCCGACAGCGGACGCATGCAAAGCACCTCCGACAAGATGCACCTCAAGCTGACGCTTTGGGGCGGAGAGCGTTTCCGCAACATGGATGCGCAAAGTAGCGAGATGCTCCGTGCCAATGTGCCCTACATGCGCGAGTCGTTCGTGCAGGAGGAAGACATCATTCCCTTCGATGCCAACTTCAACCTGATGGATGCCGACCTCTTTACACACAACGCCCAGACGAAGAATCTCAGCGAGATCCAGCACAGCATCGATTCCCTGGGCCGCATGGCCGACAGCGTACGTCACGCCAACTACGCCAACGTCCTGCTCTGGCACATGCGCAAATCCATTCCCCCAGGATATCCCGATTCGCTCACAGTCGTGAAGGAAGCAGCAGAGATGCCGGCATTCGATTCGCTCTACCTGGCGTTGTCCGACGAGCTGCGCATGAAATCATGGCGAAACGCTTTGAACCGTGCCGAAACGATGCAGGCAGAATGTCAGTTCCGCTCGTTCGACACGGGCGAGAGGAACCTCACCCTGCGTAAGCACCGCATCGAGTGGTACAAGAAATTCACGATGAGCCTGGCCTGTCTGCTTTTCTTCTTCATCGGAGCCCCCTTGGGCGCCATCATCCGGAAAGGCGGTCTGGGCGTGCCCGTCGTGGTCAGCGTCATCATCTTCATCTTCTATTACATCATCAACCAGGCAGGCGAGAACAATGCGAAGGTTAATTCCTGGACCATCGAGAGCGGCACATGGCTCAGCACAGTTGTACTTCTCTCGACAGGCGTCTTCCTCACGCACAAGGCGAACAGCGACAGCGTGGTCTTCAACATCGAGGGCTACCAGAACTTCTTCATGCGACTGCTCGGCCTGCGCGCCAGCCGCAAGCTGAACCGCAAGGAGGTCATCCTCAACGACCCCGACTACGCCACCCTACCCCAACGCCTGGCCGAGCTCTCGGAGTTCTGCATCGATTGCCGGAAGACGATGCATCTGCGTCGCATTCCCAACTACATCGACATCTTCTTCCGCCCGGGACAGGACCAACATGCGGTCCAACTCAGCGACAGGCTCGAAGCCCTCATCGAGGAGCTTCACAACAGCCGCGACAATGTGGTGCTCATGTACATCAACGAGTATCCCATCATCAATCCGAGCGCACATACCAGACCCTTCGACAGCAAGCGCCTGAACATGATATTCGGCATCATCTTTCCGCTGGGTCTCTTTTTCTTCATGCGCATCTGGCGCTACAGGCTCCGCCTCAGGCTCGACCTGCAGAACATCGGACGCATCAACAACCTCATTTCCGAAAGAATCATAAAAACTCAAACGACATAACGAGACAACGTCAAAAACGGAATATCGAAAATACGACGAAATGAATAAAGAAATACAATTAAGCACAATTGAAGAAGCTCTCGAGGATTTCCGACAAGGGAAGTTCGTCATCGTTGTCGATGACGAGGACCGCGAGAACGAGGGCGACTTCATCACGGCAGCCGAGATGATAACCCCCGAGAAGGTCAACTTCATGCTGCGCAACGGCCGCGGTGTGCTCTGCGCACCCATCACGATGAGCCGTGCTGCAGAGCTGGAACTGGACCATCAGGTGGAGGACAACACCAGCATGCTGGGCACACCGTTCACCGTGACGGTGGACCTTCTGGAAGGCTGCACAACGGGTGTCAGCACGCACGACCGCGCTGCAACCATCCGCGCCCTGGCAGACCCCACCCGCAAGCCTGCCGACTTTGGGCGCCCGGGACACATCAATCCGCTCTATGCACAGGACAAAGGTGTCTTGCGCCGAGCCGGCCATACGGAAGCGGCGGTCGATTTGGCCCGCCTCTCCGGACTCCAACCAGCAGCGGCCCTCATCGAGATTCTGAACGAAGACGGCACGATGGCCCGCATGCCGCAGCTGAAAGAAGTGGCCCGCGAGCACGGACTCAAGATTATCAGTATACGCGACCTCATCGCCTATCGTCTGCAGCAGGAATCGCTGGTGGAGCGTGGCGTGGAGGCCGACATGCCCACTGCCGACGGGCACTTCCACATCATCCCCTTCCGCCAGAAGAGCAACGGCCTGGAACACGTCGTGCTCTACAAGGGCGAGTGGCGGGAAGACGAGCCGATACTGGTGCGCATGCATTCCAGCTGCATGACGGGCGACATCTTCGGCAGCCAGCGTTGCGACTGCGGCGAACAGCTCCACAAGTCCATGCGCATGATTGAGCGCGAGGGAAAGGGACTCATTGTCTATCTGAGTCAGGAAGGTCGCGGCATCGGCCTGATGAACAAGATTGCAGCCTACAAACTGCAGGAACAGGGCGACGACACGGTGGATGCCAACATACACCTTGGCTTCCGTCCCGACGAGCGTGAGTATGGCGTCGGAGCACAGATTCTGCGCGAGATGGGCGTCGGCAAAATCCGTCTCATCACCAACAACCCCGTCAAGCGCGTCGGTCTGGAGAGCTACGGCCTCACCATCGTGGAGAACGTCCCCATCGTGGTCGAGCCCAACGAATACAACCGCCGCTACCTCGAGACAAAGAGAACCCGCATGGGACACAAGCTATAGAAATTAATAAAAATAACAAATTATAAATTGTGAATTATGAATTATGAATTGTCTGAAAGGCTGAACCGCCTCTCTCCCAGCGCGACTCTGGCAATGAGCCAGCGCAGCAGTGAACTCAAGGCACAGGGTGTGGATGTCATCAACATGAGCGTCGGCGAACCCGACTTCAATACGCCCGACCACATCAAGGCAGCCGCCATCAAGGCCGTCGAGGACAACTGGAGCCGCTACAGCCCCGTGCCCGGCTATCCCGAGCTGAAGAAAGCCATCGTGGCAAAGCTCAAGAACGAGAACGGCCTGGACTATGCTCCCGGCCAAATCCTCTGCAGCAACGGCGCCAAGCAGAGTGTCTGCAACACCATCATGGCACTGGTCAATGCCGGCGACGAGGTCATCATCCCTGCTCCCTACTGGGTGAGCTACCCACAGATGGTACTGCTGGCCGAGGGCACACCTGTCTTCATCGAGGCCACCATCGAGCAGGACTTCAAAATCACACCCGAGCAGCTCGAGGCCGCCATCACACCCAAGACAAAGGCACTCATCCTCTGCTCCCCCAGCAACCCCACGGGTTCCGTCTATAGCAAAAAGGAGCTGGAAGCCCTGAAGAACGTGCTGCTGCGCCACGAGCAAGTCATTGTCATTGCCGACGAGATTTACGAGCACATCAACTACGTAGGCGAGCACGCTTCAATGGCACAGTTCCCCGACATCAAGGAGCGCGTGGTGCTCATCAACGGTGTCAGCAAGGCCTACGCCATGACGGGCTGGCGCATCGGTTTCATTGCCGCTCCCGACTGGATTGTGAAGGGCTGCAACAAGCTCCAGGGACAATACACCAGCGGTCCGTGCTCCGTCAGCCAGAAGGCCGCCGAGGCAGCCTTTGCCGGTCCCCAGCAGTGCGTTGAGGATATGCGACAGGCCTTCGAGCGCAGGAAGAACCTGATTGTTAAGTTGGCGAAGGAGATTCCCGGCCTCGAGGTGAACGACCCGCAGGGCGCCTTCTACCTCTTCCCCAAGTGCAGCAGCTTCTTCGGCAAGCGCGACGGCGACCGCGTCATCAACAGCAGCACCGACCTGGCGATGTACCTCCTGGAGGTGGGACATGTGGCAACCGTAGGCGGTGACGCATTCGGCAGCCCCGAGTGCTTCCGCATGAGCTACGCCACCAGCGACGAGAACATCACCGAAGCTCTCCGCCGCATCAAAGAAACTCTGGCCAGGCTGAAATAAAAAACCTCAACGGGGAGCACCTCCCATATCGCCACCAGGAAATCCTCCCATACCGCCACCAGGAGTACCACCCATACTACTGGTGGCGGTGTAGTTTGACAGGGAAACGGTGGTGCCGTCGCCGACGGTACTGTTCGCATACCCCATTCCGCCAAAGCATATTGTGCCGCTGTTCACCGTCACACCACCCGCCAGGGACGGTGTTGATGCTGCAGAAACGACCAGCCCGTTACCGCCCGATCCGGGTGTCTTGAAGGCGATAATACTGCTTCCCGTATTCAGGGCATACCATGAATTTGTGCCCCACGAAGCCTGATAGCAGGTCTGCGAGAGCTGGGCACCGCCCTCCAGTCCACCGATGGCAATGATTGTGCCGCCCTGCACGTAGAGCGTATAGTGTTCCTCTGTATTGGCATCGAGCGCAACCTCCGGCGAGCCCGAGCAAATGGCGTAGATCACACCGCCGTTGATGTACATATTACCGTTGGCGTCCAACCCGTCGTTGCCAGCAGAGTAACCCAGCACATAGCCGCCGTTGATGGTCATGGTGCTGGCCGAATTGACGGCATCGTCGCTCTTCGAATAGACCGACATACTACCGCCATTCATCGTCAGCTCCGCTTTGGTCTCCATGCCCTCGGCATTGCTGCCCGAGGTGCGTATCATCACAGCACCGCCGCCCAGGGTGATGTTCCCGTCGGCCTTGATGCCTTTTGGTGATGACGTCAGCGAGTTGGAGTACTGATACCTGTTACCTTCGGTGATGACATAGACGCTGCCGCCGGCGAACATCATGGTCCCGTCGGTGCTCAAGCCCTTTCCTCCGCTACCGGTGCTCTTCAGCTTCACCAGTCCGCCATTGATGGTGAAATCCGTATCCGCCTTGATGCCGGCAGCACCCTTCGCATCATTTTCTGTGCTGTCGTAAGTTCCCGAGCCCGTGGTGATGCAGGTAGTGCGCCCGCCGTTGACGATAATCTCCGACTCGCAGTTGATTGCTTTGCCGGCTGTAGCAGAAGATTCGGCGTTGATGATGCCGCCGTTGATGTAGATACCGTCGTTGGCCTTGATGCCGTGATTGGCGGAAGACGTCACCTGGATGTTGTTGCCCCTGTTGAACACCACGTAGTCTGCGGTGTGAATGCCGTTGTTGTGGCGGCCGTTCACCGTCAGCGAGCCCGTTCCGTGGAAGAGCAGCCTGCCCTTGCAGTAGAGCGCCCCCTTGTGCTCGTTATCACTGCCGCATTTCGTGTCGGTCAGAGCGTTTGTCGTACCTTCGGCAAGGTAGATGAAGCAGCGCTTCTTGCACAGCACATTGAGCGCAGCGCTGTCGGGACTGGTGATGTTGACCCCGGCCAGCTTCACCTCGCATTTCCTCTCCCCTATGATAGTGACAGAGCTTGTCGTGGTCGTGCCGCTCAACACATAGCACACCTTGTTCGTACCGTGGTCGCAGACGATGTTATTGCCGTCGTGTGAGATAGCCACGCCGTTCACCTCGCCGTCGGCCATACCGGAGACATCGATGGGGACCTCTGTAGCAAAGTCGGAGCTGTTGCTCTCATCTTCCAGGTTGTCTTCTGCCGAGGGGTAATAGGCTTCGGCATAGCTGTCGGGCTCTGCGGTTGTGGCATCTGTCGCAACAGTGAAGGTCATCAGGTCGCCCGTTCCGAGGCTGGCATCGAGTGTTGCAACCACATCGGCATCGCTACCGGAGCCGACAGCGGAGTAGCCTCCGTCGTTAGAATCGTTTGTGGAGCAAGCCGTAACCATTACCATGCCCAGAAAGAGCGTCATTCTAAACAGCATTTTCTTCATGTTTTCTTGCGAATTAGAGGCATTGCAAAGAGCAAATGTCATGCAAAATTACAAAATATTTTCAGAACAGTCACAGAGAAAAGCGTTAAATTTACCTAATTCTGTTCGTCAAAAAGTGAACAGCAAGAAACAGCATGATAGAACAATAAAAGTGAATAATCTAAGCGAACTTCTCGACAAGCTTTTTTGTTCAACCGTTCAATCCTCCTATATATATGGTGGATTGAACGGTTGAACGGGAATGCCGAGAGAAATAACCTAACCTTATTATCCAATAACATGCCTTTGTCAGCAAATAAAGGCATGTTATTGGTGCGTAATCAGAAATGCGTGCAGATTTCATCTACTCCGACCTGAGTGGCAGTCAGGTCGGAGCTGACTGCCCGTTCACTCCGACCTGGCTCGCGAGGGGGCAGAGTACATATTTTTGTTTGTTTTTGTCTGTTTGTGCATTCTCCCTCCTATTTGTAATAGGAGAATGCACAAACAGACGAAAACTGACAGCTGTACTCTGGATAGCAAAGAGGCATCCAATATCCTCTGAAATACAGATAAAGAGCTATCGTTCTTTATCTCTTTCTATCTTCTTCAAAAACGTAAAAGCCGGGCTCGCGTCATCTGATGCTCGACTTTTGTGTTTCAGCGGGTTACGAAAAATGTCTATTTGTCTAATTCGGGGCGTTTTCGGGGCGGTACTATGAAAGAAAAATGCCGTTTCGTTTTGTTCTTTGCTCAGATAATCGTAAATTTGCCTCCAGAATCCACTAAAACCAGAACTCCTATGAGGAAACAACTACTACTTTTTCTTGTGTCTTTCATGCCGCTGATGGCCAGTGCCGATAGCGATTTCCGACCGATGCTGGTGGAAGGCAAAACATGGTATTATACATATCATCACTTCGACGAGAGCACAAATACCTACGACAAGAATACCTACAGGGTGACTTATAAGGTGAAGGGCGACACCGTGATAGACGGACGGCAGTACAAGAAGATGTATCGCTATGACGCCAAAACACGTCAGGAAGTTTACTACGGGGCTTTCCGCGAAGACGAGGAGGGCTGCGTGTGGCAATATGAACACTATCTGGGCACCAAAGAAGACCAGGTGATTATCGACATCACGAGCTTTTCCTATTTCCACGAGACGGTTTTATTAATACCCGATATCATCAAAATCCGCGGACAGCTTCTACGACGCTATCACTACAGGGAAATATATGGCGTTGAAGGCGTAGGACTGATGGATTATGGCATAGTAAGGACTCCGATGGACGACGTGGACACCCCTTGCGACTATGAGCAGTTCGACTACGTCACGGGCGGCAATACCCCCATCTTTACCAATAAAGATTTCACGGCTCCGAATTACATAGAACTGACCGAGGATGAACAGCGTTTTGTGGACAGGAATAACGACTTCGCTTTCTCCCTCTTCCGCAAACTAAGTGACAAATCCTCGAAGGTCCTCTCTCCATTGAGCGTCACATACGCCCTGGGTATGCTTAACAACGGTGCTGCAGGACAGACACAGCAGGAGATTTACACGGTGCTGGGCTTCGATGACGTGGACACGCAGAACGCTTTCTGCCAAAAGATGATAAACGAGTTGAACAAGGCTGGTCTTGTTGACAAAACCACAGAGGCGACCATCCTAGGCACCATTTTCGTGAACCAGGGGCAAGGCTGGCAACTGCAATACGACTTCTCACATACCGTCAATCAATATTACTATGCCTACCCCACTGCCCTCGACTTCTACGATAGCGGGGCGCGCAATGTCATCAACAAATGGGCAAGCGACCGGACTAAGGGAATGATTGACGAGGTAATCAGCGAGGAAGAGTTCGACCCCAACACCGTGAGCTACCTGCTCAATGCCATCTATTTCAAGGGCAACTGGAGCGACCCGTTCGATATCAAAGATACGCAAGAAGAGGCCTTCGCAGGTGGTAAAACTGTGCAGATGATGCACAAGAAAGATGTCGAGTTGAAATATACTGAGAACGACCTCTATCAGACGGTAAGCCTGCCGTATGGCAACGGTACCTACTATATCCAATTGTTCCTCCCCCGTGAAGGAAAAACACTTGGCGAATTGCTGGATGGCTTAAACGGGAAGAACTGGAAGATACAAAGCAGCAACTATGAAGTGGACCTGAAAATGCCACGCTTCGAGACCACAACAAATCAGAACCTTGTGGAGGTGATGACGGACTTGGGAATGCCGTCTGCCTTCAATCCCCAAGCAGCCGATTTCTCCCGTCTTTATACCGACAATCAGGGTCAGAATCTCTATATCAATATGATGAAGCAAGTGGCCAAAATCAAACTCGACGAGCAGGGAACCGAGGCAGCTGCCGTCACTATAGACGGCTTTGGAGGAAGTAGCATGCCAAGGAAAGTGAACTTCCACGCCAACCGCCCGTTCCTCTATCTCATCGGCGAGCAGAGCACCGGCATCATCCTATTCATGGGTCAGTACACAGGCCCGGACCTGGCTTCGCCTATTGCCTTTACCCAAGCGCAGGATAAATGTTCAACGAGCCATGAGACTGGTACCCTCTATGACCTCCAGGGCCGCCGTCTCTCCGGCAAACCCGCCCGGGGAATCTACATCGAAAACGGAAAGAAAGTGCTGGTGGTGGGCCTAAGCAGATAAACACCCAACAGGCAGACCGGAGCCGCAAGGGCATTGACCAGGAAGAAGGCGTTGTAGCCCATCTGCTGGACCATCCAACCGCTAATGGCCATCGGTACAACCATGGCGGCTGCGACAAGCGGTATCTGCAGCATGCTGATGGTGTTGCGGTAGCGATTACCGGATATCTTGCTGATGGGAAGACGACAGACGCCAATCCCCAATCCAAACAAAAGCTGGGCCGTCATGGTGCAGCAACAAAGATGCCACAGCGACTGGGGCGGCCATATGGTCATGGCCAGATAGACAAAGGGCGAGAGGACAAGGCAGAAAGACATCGGCCAGAAGAAACGCTGCAAGCTGTAACGGTTGATGAGCACACGCCCCAAGGCGATGCCAAGGCTGAAGGCTATCACGCCGACCGTTCCCTGGGCAAACCCAATCTCCTGCATCGTGCACTGCAGTCCCCCGTGCGCGTGCGTGTCAAATAAATAAAGTACGCGCGCGTGAAACATAAGCGCCTGGGGCAAGAGAAGGAGGAAAAGAATGATACAATGGGTGACGGGAAACGGGACGTGGCGTTTTTCCTGCCGCCCGGGTAATTGGGTGCTGTCCTTTGTCGATTGCTCTGCTTCGCACTCCCTGGCTCCCCTCAGCCACAACAGATGATGGAAGGCAAAGAGCAGGAAGATGCCGGCGGCGACATAGCACCCCATCGCCCACGAATAGCGTATCTGGCGGAAATAGACCTCCAGTGTCCCCACCAGGAATATCAGGGCGCCATAGGTGATGATGACTGCCATCTGCGAGCAGGCAAGTTTGGGAACTGTGAACAGGCGTTGGAAGGCCGGGCGCAGCATGCGCTCATAATACATCCGTGCCACCAGTTCGTGCCATGCTGCGAGCAGGCTGACCAGCAACAGTGCAAGTAGAGTGAAGAGTGAAGAGTGAAGAGTGAAGAATGTTCCGTCTGCGCCCGACCGGAGGGAAGATGGGAGATTATTGAAGAATGAGAAATGGATGGGGAATGGCTTGAAGGAAAGGGCCAGGAGTACAAGGGCGACAAAAAGCAGGACCTCGATGAGATGCAGCATAAACCGGAAATGCCCTACCCGACTGACCCACGGGCGCATGAATGACTTCAGCACCCAAGGCACGAAGAGCAAGGCAGAACATAATGTGGCTTCTGCCGGCGCCAATCCCAACTGGAGCAGCATCAGCAAAGCCACATAAGTGACCATAGCCGCAGGTATCTCCTCTGCCGCAAAAAGCGTCAGGAACCAATAGCCTCCTCCGACCCCTCCAGAAGAGGGGTGAACCGCCCCGTCGCTTTGCCTCCCTGTCTTTTGGGGAGAGCTGGGGAGAGACTGTTTAGTAGCTTCTTGCGATGAGGACACGCGCCTTGCTGGGTTTTCCTGTTACCATATCGACACCAGGTGTCTGCTCCACGCCGAAAGGCACGCAGCGAATAGTGGCCTGTGTCTCTTCCTTGATCCTTGCCTCGGTCTCGGCTGTGCCGTCCCAGTGGCAGAGGAAGAAGCCGCCGTCCTTGATGCGCTCCTTGAACTCCTCGTAGTCCTCGCACTCGTAGATATGGGCATCGCGATAGGTCTTTGCCTTCGTGAAAATGTTCTGCTGGATCTCGTCGAGAAGTTCCTTGACATGGGCGGCGATACCCTCGAATGCGCGTGTCTCTTTCTCGAGTGTGTCACGGCGCATCACCTCGACAGTGCCATTCTCCAAGTCGCGGGCACCAAGCACCAGACGAACGGGAACTCCCTTCAGTTCGTAATCGGCAAACTTGAAGCCGGGACGCTTGTTGTCGGCATTGTCGTACTTCACACTGATGCCCATGCTCTTCAGCTCGTCGATGACGGGAGCCACAGCAGCATCGACGGCAGCCACCTGTTCGGGCTTGCCACCGATGGGGATGATAACCACCTGGATGGGAGCCAAGGCGGGAGGCAGCACAAGGCCGTTGTCGTCGCTGTGCGTCATGATGAGCGCACCCATGAGTCGGGTGCTTACACCCCATGAGGTTGCCCATGCATACTCGGGCTTGTTCTCCTTGTTGAGGAACTGCACCTCGAAAGCCTTGCCGAAATTCTGCCCCAGGAAGTGACTGGTGCCGCTCTGCAGAGCCTTGCCGTCCTGCATCATCGCCTCGATGGTATAGGTGTCGAGGGCACCGGCGAAGCGCTCTGTCTCGCTCTTGACGCCCTGCACTACGGGAACAGCCATATAGTCCTCAGCAAACTTGGCATAGACCTTGAGCATCTGCTGTGCACGCTGCTCGGCCTCCTCACGCGTGGCATGGGCCGTGTGACCTTCCTGCCAAAGGAATTCGCTGGTGCGCAGGAACAGACGGGTACGCATCTCCCAGCGCATCACGTTGCACCACTGATTGACCAGCAGAGGCAGGTCGCGATAGGAATGTATCCAGTTCTTGAACGTATTCCAGATAATGGTCTCGGATGTGGGACGAATGATGAGCTCCTCTTCGAGGCGGGCAGCAGGATCAACCACAACGCCATCGTGCGTCTCGTTGGTCTTGAGGCGATAGTGTGTGACGACTGCACATTCCTTTGCAAATCCCTCGACGTGCTCTGCTTCGCGAGAGAGGAAACTCTTGGGAATGAGCAGGGGGAAATAGGCATTCTGTACGCCGGTCTCCTTGAACATATCGTCCAAGGTACGCTGCATCTTCTCCCATATTGCGTAACCATAAGGCTTGATGACCATGCAGCCGCGCACATCGCTCTGCTCTGCCAGGTCGGCCTTTACCACCAATTCGTTGTACCATTTGCTGTAATCCTCACTCCGCTTCGTGAGGAAGTCCAATTCTTTTGCCATTGTATTTATTGTTAAATTTCAGCGGCAAAAGTACAAAAAAAGTTCACAAGATACAATTATTCTTCATTCTTCATTCTTCATTCTTCATTTTTTTATATCTTTGCACTCGGAAAAGGTAATCAACAAAATAGTATTAACACATAAAAACAACGAGAAATGAAAACAAAGAAATTCCTTCTGGGTGCTTTGGCAATTGCTTTGGTACTCTCCGGTTGTAACATGAACAACGCCACGAAAGGCGGCCTCATCGGCGGTGCAGGTGGCGGTGCAGTAGGTGCAGGCCTTGGTGCTGCTATCGGTGCTTTGATTAACGGTTCCCAAGGTGCCAAACTTGGTGCTGCCATCGGTGCTGGTGTTGGCGTTGCCGGCGGTGCTACTGCTGGTGCCCTCATCGGCAAGAAGATGGATAAGGCTAAGGCTGCTGCCGAGTCTGTGGCAAATGCCGAGGTTACTACCGTTACCGACAGAAACGGCCTGGAGGCTGTGAAGGTGACCTTCGACAACGGCATTCTCTTCAAGGTAGGTAAGAGTGACTTGCAGACTGCCGCACAAAACTCTCTGCGCCAGTTTGCCACAAATGTGCTGAACGTTTACACTGATTGCGACGTGGACATCTACGGCTTTGCAAGCAGCGACGGCAGCGAGGCAACCAACCTGACACTGAGCCAGAACCGCGCCAATGCTGTTCGCGGCTACCTGACAAACACCTGTGGCGTGAACTCTGCCCAGATCAAGAAGACTACAGGCTACGGCGAAGACCCCGCCTACCTCATCCTTGATGCCAATGGTAAGGAGGACCGCAATGCCAGCCGTCGTGTAGAAGTTTACCTCTATGCCAGCGAAGCAATGATTAACGCTGCCACAGAAGGCACACTCCAGTAAAACAGAACTCACTCAAACCTCCCCCAACAAGGGGAGGCTTTTTTATTTGGACTTGACTTGAATATTCTCAAGAAAATACAGAAAACCTTGCGATGGATTGTGCTCCTGTTCTTTGGGAGTACAATCCTCGCTGTTTTTGCATACAAGTGGTGCCCCGTCTATGTCACACCACTGATGATAATACGCTGTGCACAGCAGGTTCGGCACGGAGATACGCTACGCCTCAAGCATCATTGGGTGCCACTCGACTCGATGAGCATCTACATGCCCGTAGCAGTGATGGCGAGCGAAGACCAACGCTTCCTCACGCATAACGGCTTCGACTTTATCGAAATAGACAAGGCGATGGAAGAGAGACGCACAGGGAAACGCTACCGGGGCGGCAGTACAATCAGCCAACAGACAGCAAAGAACGTCTTCCTTTGGCCCAAACCGAGTTGGGTACGTAAAGGTCTCGAGGCCTATTTCACCATACTTATCGAACTGGTTTGGGGAAAAGAACGTATCATGGAAGTCTATCTCAATTCCATCGAAATGGGTGACGGCATCTATGGAGCTGAAGCGGTCGCACAACAACACTTTGGCCGCCCTGCAATCACCTTGACGCGCCCAAATTGTGCCCTCATCGCCGCAACACTACCTAATCCGCTGAAATTCAGCAGCAAAGAACCCTCTTCTTATGTTTTAAGAAGACAGACGGCCATCATGGCACAAATGCGTCACATTGACGTTTTTCCTAAAAAATAGTGCCTCGATTGCACTTTTTGCCACACAGACTTTGCAATTTCAGAAGAAATACGTATCTTTGCAACGCAAAAAACGTTTTTTTTCTTATTATGTTCGATTCTTTCTACAGAATGCATCAGTATCTGGTGGAGCGGACACAGGCCCCCATCAGACGTGCCTTGATGGATGAAATTGATTGGCACAAGCGCCTCATCGGCATCAAAGGAAGCCGCGGCGTAGGACGTACAACATTCCTTCTCCAATACGCGAAGGAGAACTTCGGTCCCAGAGACCGCAGGTGTCTGTACATCAACATGAACAATTTCTACTTCCAAGGGAAAACACTATTTCAGTTTGCGCAGGAATTCATGCAGGCAGGAGGCCAGGTGCTACTCATCGATCAGGTCTTCAAGTACCCGGAATGGAGTCACGAACTGCGCCTCATCTATGATCGCTGCCCGCGCCTCAGAGTGGTCTTTGCCGGTTCGAGCGTGATGCGACTCAAGGACGAGAACCCCGAGCTAAACGGCATTGCTGCCAGCTACAACCTGCGTGGCTTCTCTTTCCGCGAATACCTGAACCTCAGGGCAGGTACGAATTTCCGTCCCTACACAATTCGCGAGATCCAGAACCGCCACGAACACATCGCAGAAGAGGTTCTCGCCCAGGTCAATCCCCTTGACTTCTTCAACGACTATCTCCATCACGGCTACTATCCCTTCTTCCTCGAGAAGGCTAGCTTCGTGGAGAATCTGCTCAAGGCCATCAATATGATGATCGAGGTGGACATCCTGCTCATCAAGCAGATTGACCTCAAGTACCTGAGTAAAATCAAAAAACTGCTCTACCTGCTTGCAACGGGCGACTATGGAGCTCCCAACGTAAGCCAGCTGGCTCAGGACCTGCAGACAAGCCGTGCTACGGTGGTCAACTACATCAAGTACCTGAGCGATGCACGCTTGCTCAACATGCTCTATCGTCCCGGAGAGGACTTCCCCAAGAAGCCTGCCAGCATTCTGCCGCACAACACGAACCTGATGTACGCCATGATGCCGGACTTCAATGAGGAGCAGATGGTCATGGAGACATTCTTCCAAAATGCACTTTGGGGACGACATCAAGTACAGAAGGGCGACCGCAGTTGCACTTTCATCGTCGACAGGACGCAGAAGTTCCGCATCTGTCTGGAGCAACCGAAGCGCAAGAATACGGATGTGATCTATGCCCTGTCCGGCGTCAAGCAAGGCCTGGAACAGGAAGTTCCCCTATGGATGTACGGATTCCTTTACTGATTCAGAATTAAAAATCCCAAATTATAACCAGGTAAAAAGTAATTTGAAATAACAATGGCAAAACAAAAGAAATTTGTGACTTGGGATGGCAACACCTGTGCCGGACATGTGGCTTATATGTTCAGCGAGGTAGCTGCCATCTATCCTATCACTCCTTCATCTCCAATGGCGGAGCATGTTGACGAGTGGGCCGCTCAGGGACGCAAGAACCTCTTTGGCGACACAGTAATGGTTCAGGAAATGCAGAGCGAAGGCGGCGCAGCAGGTGCCGTTCACGGTTCGCTTCAGGCTGGTGCTTTGACAAGCACTTTCACTGCCAGCCAGGGCTTGCTCCTGATGATTCCGAATATGTATAAGATTGCCGGTGAGTTGCTGCCCAGCGTCTTCCATGTTTCTGCCCGTACCGTTGCTACACACTCCCTATGTATCTTCGGCGACCACAGCGACGTGATGGCTTGCCGCCAGACAGGCTTTGCCATGCTGGCCGAGGGTAGCGTGCAGGAGGTGATGGACCTCAGCGCAGTTGCTCATCTCGCAGCTCTGGAGGCTCGCGTTCCCTTCATTAACTTCTTCGACGGCTTCCGCACTTCTCACGAGTATCAGAAGGTCGAGCTTCTGGAAGAGGACGACGTTCGCGACCTCGTCAACCAGAAGGCGCTCAGCGAGTTCCGTGCCCGTGCTCTCTCTCCTGAGCATCCTCAGGCAAAGGGTATGGCAGAGAACCCCGAGACGTTCTTCGCTCATCGCGAGAGCTGCAACCGTTACTATGATGCCGTTCCCGCTATCGTGGAGAAATATATGGCTGCCATCAGTGAGCGCACCGGTCGAAAGTACGAGCTCTTCAGCTACTACGGAGCAGAGGATGCCGAGCAGGTTATCATCCTGATGGGTTCCGCCTCCGAGGCTGCCCGCGAAGCTATCGACTATGCCAACGCCAACGGAAAGAAGTATGGTATGGTCAGCGTTCATCTCTACCGTCCCTTCAGCGTGAAGCATCTGCTGGCTGCAGTTCCCAAGACCTGCAAGCGTATCGCAGTGCTTGACCGCACAAAGGAACCCGGTTCAAACGGCGAACCTCTCCTGCTCGATGTACGTGACGCTTTCTATGGTCAGCCGGGTGCTCCCATCATCGTAGGCGGACGTTACGGCCTCGGTTCTGCCGACGTGACTCCCACCATGATGCTCAGCGTCTATGAGAACCTCGAGCTGCCGCAACCGAAGGACCACTTCACGGTAGGTATCGTTGACGACCTCACCTTCACCTCTCTGCCCGTTAAGGAAGAGATGGCTCTGGGCGGCAAGGGCATCTTCGAGGCCAAGTTCTTCGGTCTTGGCGCAGACGGTACCGTAGGTGCCAACAAGAACAGCGTCAAGATTATTGGCGACAACACGAACAAATACTGCCAGGCCTACTTCAGCTACGACTCTAAGAAGTCGGGCGGCTTCACTTGCTCTCATCTGCGTTTCGGTGACACACCCATCCGCAGCACCTATCAGATCAAGACGCCTAACTTCGTAGCTTGTCACGTTCAGGCCTACCTGCGCATGTACGACGTCATTCGCGGCCTCCGTCCCAACGGTCAGTTCCTGCTGAACACCATCTTCGAGGGCGAAGAGCTCGTGAACTTCCTGCCCAACAACGTCAAGAAGTATTTCGCAGAGAAGAACATCACCGTCTATTACATCAACGCAACAAAGATAGCTCAGGAGATTGGCCTGGGCAACCGCACGAACACCATCCTCCAGAGCGCATTCTTCCGCATCACAGAGGTCATTCCCGTCGAGCTCGCCGTTGAGCAGATGAAGAAGGCCATCGTGAAGTCCTACGGCAAGAAGGGCGAGGACGTAGTGAACATGAACTTCGCTGCCGTCGATCGCGGAGGAGAGTACAAGGTGCTGGCTGTCGACCCCGCATGGGCCAACCTGCCTGCCGACCCCGCTCCCGTCTATGACGAGCCCGAATACATCACCAACCTCGTTCGTCCCATCAACGCCCAGAATGGTGCCGACCTGCCCGTCAGCGCCTACAAAGGCTACGAGGACGGCGCTTGGGAACAGGGCACAGCAGCCTACGAGAAGCGCGGCGTAGCCGGCTTCGTTCCCGTATGGAACCCCGACAACTGTATCCAGTGTAACAAGTGCGCATTCGTTTGTCCTCATGCAGCCATCCGTCCTATCGTCATGAATGACGAGGAGGTGAAGGGCTTCGAGGGCAAGACCATCGAGATGAAGGCTCCCGCCACCATGAAGGGCATGCACTTCGTCATCCAGGTCGGTGTGAAAGATTGTCTCGGTTGCGGCAACTGTGCCGACGTCTGCCCAGGCAATCCCAAGCTCGGAGGTCCCGCACTCAAGATGGCGGCTTACGACGACTCCAGCGCCGCAGCTGCCCAGGAGGCAAAGAACTGGGAATACTGCGTCAAGAATGTCAGCTCGAAGCAAGACCTCGTCGATATCAAGCAGAGCCCCAAGAACAGCCAGTTCGCACAGCCTCTCTTCGAGTTCAGCGGCGCTTGCTCCGGTTGCGGCGAAACACCTTACGTCAAGCTCATCAGCCAGCTCTTCGGTGACCGCCAGATGGCATCCAACGCCACCGGTTGCTCCAGCATCTATTCTGGCTCTATTCCCTCAACGCCCTACACGAAGAACGCCAAGGGACAAGGACCTGCCTGGTCGAACTCCCTGTTCGAGGACTTCTGCGAATACGGCCTCGGTATGGTACTGGCCAACAAGAAGATGAAGATGCGCATTACAGCATTACTAAAAGAGCTCATTGCCGACGAAAAGGTTGGTGCAGAGTTCAAGGAAGCCGCTCAGCAGTGGATTGACGGCCAGAATGATGCCGACGCATCCAAGGCCGCTGCAGCAGCCCTGAAGCCCCTCATTGCCGAGGGCGCAAAGGCCGGTTGTCCCACCTGCGCTCAGCTCAAGGAGCTCGACCACTATCTGGTGAAGCGCTCCCAGTGGATTATCGGTGGCGACGGCGCCTCCTACGATATCGGTTACGGCGGTCTCGACCACGTAATCGGCAGCGGCGAGGACCTCAACATCTTCGTTATCGATACAGAGGTTTACTCCAACACCGGCGGCCAAGCCTCAAAGGCAACGCCTATCGGAGCCATCGCACAGTTCGCAGCCAACGGTAAGCGTGTGGGCAAGAAGGACCTCGGTCTCATGCAGGCCACCTACGGCAACGTCTATGTTGCCCAGGTTGCTATGGGTGCCGACCAGAGCCAGTGCCTGAAGGCCTTCCGCGAGGCAGAAGCATGGCACGGACCTTCGCTCATCATCGCCTACGCTCCCTGTATCAACCACGGCCTCAAGGCCAAGGGCGGCATGGGTAAGAGCCAGGCAGAGGAGGCAAAGGCTGTCGAGTGCGGCTACTGGCACCTCTGGCGCAACAATCCTGCTTTGGCAGAAGAGGGTAAGAACCCCTTCCAGCTCGACAGCAAGGAGCCCGATTGGGACAAGTTCCAGGATTTCCTCGAAGGCGAGGTGCGCTTCCTCTCACTGAAGAAAGCCGCTCCCGAAGAGGCACAGGAGCTCTACGACGCTTGTAAGGCCGCTGCACAGCGCCGCTACAAGACCTACGTCCGCAAGACTCAAGAGGACTGGAGTGAATAAAAACTGCTCCAAGAGAATTCCTACATTCATCAAGGCGGTCACTTTCCCCGGGTGACCGCCTTTGTCTCTTACATACTTCTTAATCTATATCACAACCTTGCATCATTATTTCACAAACAAGAAATCAGTATGTCCCTTTACCCCAAACTTATACTTGACGCTTTAGCTACAGTTCGCTATCCAGGAACGGGCAAGAATATCGTGGAGATGCAGATGGTCGATGACGATATGCACATCGCCGGCCTGAGCGTCTCTTTCACCCTCATATTTGACAAGCCGACCGATCCTTTCATGCGAAGCGTGGTAAAAGCTGCCGAAGCAGCTATTCATGCCTACGCCTGTAAAGATGCAGAGGTGGAGATTAAGACACGCGCTCTGCAGGCGCCGCGACCTGACCTGCCAGACTTGCTGCCTGGTGTGAGCAACATTATCGCTGTTTCGAGCGGCAAAGGTGGTGTGGGCAAGAGCACTGTGGCTGTCAACCTGGCAGTTGCATTAGCACGGATGGGAATGCGTGTCGGACTGCTCGATTGCGACATCTTCGGCCCCTCGACACCCAAGATGTTCCAAGAGGAAGATGCACGTCCCTACAGCGAGAACGTGAATGGGCGCGACCTTATAGTACCAGTTGAGAAATATGGTGTTAAGTTATTGAGTATCGGATTCTTCGTCAATCCAGAACAAGGCATCATGTGGCGCGGGGGAATGGCCTGCAACGCCCTGAAGCAACTCATCGGCGAAGCCAATTGGGGCGAACTCGACTACTTCATCCTGGACACGCCTCCAGGTACATCCGACATCCACCTGACGCTCGTTCAGACGATTCCCATCACAGGAGCCGTCATCGTCAGCACTCCGCAACAGGTTGCCCTCGCAGATGCCCGCAAAGGCATAGACATGTACCAGAACGAGAAGGTCAATGTGCCCATTCTCGGACTGGTGGAAAATATGGCCTGGTTCACTCCTGCACAGCATTCCGACGAACGCTACTACCTGTTCGGTCAGGAAGGTGTCAAAGCATTGGCAGAGGAGATGCAGATACCTCTTCTGGCACAAATCCCCGTCGTTCAGGACATCTGCGAGAGTGGCGACAACGGTGTCCCCGCAGCTAACGATCCCGCCAGCATCACAGGTCAGGCATTCATGCAACTTGCAGCTCGCGTCGTCACAGAAACCGACAAAAGGAAGGCACAACTGCCACCTACAAAGATAGTTGGGTTGAAAAAGACCTCCTAGGCCCCTTCAGAGGGAACAAAAAATAAAGAATTACAAATTAGGGAATATGAAAGCAGCAAAGGCATTGTTTCTTATGGTGATATGCTCTCTGTCAATTATGGCGCAGAGCATGAGTGTCTATCAAGGCGAACAGCAAATCCTCTTCAACCTGAACGAAATAGATAGCATAAAGTTCGACCCTACGCCCAACATGTGGCTGAACGCCGAGAAAGAGCTCGGCTTCTATTACGCCCCAGGATGGAACCAGACAACAGACCCCACATACACCGAAAAGAACGGCACCTATTCTGTGACGCTCACCAAAGCCACCACCGAACAGTGGCAGGCACAAATGTATTTCGTCACCGACCTGAAGACAGATGCCCACTGCAATTACAGTTTCCGTATCAAACTGTGTTCGAGCAAAGCACTCACGGCAACCGTAAAACTCAACCAGAAAGGCAATAACAAACTCTATTACTTTGAAGAACGTATTCCCCTGAAAGCCAATGAAGACTACATTTTCGAGCAACAGGACATGCCCGGTCTGGATATGGACAATGTTATCCTTGTGCTCGACTTCGGAGGAAACAAGACCAACACGATAATCAACATCAGCGGCATTACACTCACAGAGACGGAGTACGACTCGTCGAAACACAAAGATTCATGTCCCCTGCCTGATTACAGACTCGTATGGAACGATGAATTCTCATCCAGAACCATCAGTTCTGCCCGATGGACCTTTCAGGAGGCAGCTGCCGGATGGGTGAACAACGAACTGCAGACATACGTAAAGGGTTATAGCCCCCAAGGGACAAAAGTTGCCGAAAGCAGTAACGGAACGCTAAAAATATACACCTTCAAAGAAGGCAACAAGGTTTATAGTGCACGCATGTATGGCCGCAGGTCAACAGGTTTCAAGTACGGATACATCGAGGCTCGCATCAAGTTGCCAAAAGGCAAGGGAACTTGGCCGGCCTGGTGGATGTTCCCTGTAGATGGCAGCAATTGGCCTGCTTGCGGCGAAATAGACATCATGGAGGAAGTCGGAGTTGACCCCAACCTTGTCTCCAGCAGCTTTCATTGCATTGCCTACAACCACACCGACCACACACAGAAAACCCATGAAATGTACTGCGTTGGAGCAGAAGACGGTTTTCATATCTATGCCATTGAGTGGACAGAGGACTACATGCGCACTTATGTGGACGGCAAAGAGCAACTTTACTTCGAAAACGACCATCAGAACAACAACGACACATGGCCCTTCAACAAGCCCTTCTTCCTCATACTCAACGTGGCATGGGGCGGTAACTGGGGCGGCTATGCGGGTGTAGATGAATCGGCGCTGCCCCTCACAATGGAGGTCGATTACGTCCGCGTCTGGCAGAAGAAATAGAACAGCTGCCAGAAACTTCCCAATTTTATTGGGAAACGTTTGCACATTATTGCAAAAAAACGTATCTTTGCAAAGTTGAAGGATTTTGCAAACAAACCTCATATGCAATGCAAAAAGGCCCAACCAGATTGCAATCAATTGGATGAGAAAGACTTACATATCTCCCAAAATTTCAATGACACACACAGAAACAAAAATAAAACAATGGTAGAATACAACATTTCTTTAGAAAGCAAAACCATCCTCGTGACGGGGGCTGCCGGTTTCATTGGCAGTAATCTTGTGATGCGCCTCTTCAAGGATTATAAAGACATCAAGATTATTGGCATTGATTCAATGACCGATTATTACGATGTAAGACTCAAAGAGGAACGTCTGTCGAAGATTGAAGCACTCAACCGCAACTGGGTGTTTATCAAAGAATCTATCGCCAACAAGGAATGTATAGACAAACTCTTCGGAGAGCACAAACCTGATGTTGTCGTTAATCTCGCAGCTCAGGCAGGGGTGCGCTATAGTATCACCAATCCAGATGCCTATATCGAGAGTAACATTATTGGCTTCTACAACATATTGGAAGCATGCCGGCACCACCCTGTCGAACATCTGGTCTATGCCTCGAGCAGTAGCGTCTATGGCAGCAACAAGAAGGTACCCTACTCCACCGACGATAAGGTTGATAACCCCGTCAGTCTTTATGCTGCGACGAAGAAAAGCAACGAGTTATTTGCCCATTGCTACTCCAAGCTTTATAACATCCCCAGCACCGGTCTGCGTTTCTTCACCGTCTATGGTCCTGCCGGACGCCCCGACATGGCCTACTTCGGCTTTACGAACAAGCTGCGCGAAGGCAAGACCATTCAGATTTTCAATTATGGCAACTGCAAAAGAGATTTCACTTTCGTAGATGATATTGTTGAGGGAGTTGTTCGCGTGATGCAACATGCACCTGAGAAACAAATAGGCGAGGACGGGCTGCCTGTTCCTCCCTACAAAATCTATAACATCGGCAATAACAGCCCGGAAAACCTGCTGGACTTTGTTACTATACTTCAGGAAGAACTCCTCGCCGCAAATGTGCTGCCCGCCGACTACAACTTTGAAGCGCACAAAGAGCTAGTCCCCATGCAGCCCGGCGATGTACCCATCACCTATGCCGATACAAACCCATTGGAACAAGACTTTGGCTTCCGACCCTCCACCCCACTCCGTCAGGGTCTCCGCGCCTTTGCCCAGTGGTACAAAACTAACACGGGTGATAAATAATGGACGATATACTGACAATCGTAAAAATAGCACAAGCACTGTGGATTGGTTGCATAGTGATTATGCTATTCTGGAAATTCCGCATTGGCGTTGCAGGATATATGGCATATATGTTCCTAGTGCCGTATATGAAAATTGAATTTGGCGGACTGACCCTTCAATGGAACATCATAAACATACTGCTCTTAATTGCCTTTTTCGTCCATCGCCAAAGGAATTATGACGAACAACCCCCGTTAGATTGGCGGCCTCTGCTTCCCTTTGTCGTATATTTCGGCATCTCGCTTCTTATAATGCCATTTCAGGACGGACTACCATTTGCCGATGCCATCAATGCTTGGCGAACACAAGTCCTGAAATACTTGATATTGCCTTTTGTACTCTGGAATGATGTCTGCGCCGATTACGACTCCCTCCGGCTTTATCGCAATGTCACCATCGGTTGCATTACCGTAGCAGTGCTCTATGGATTGTGCCTGACACTGAGTCCCGGTATCAACCCCTACATGATTATCCTCTCAATAGCCAACGGAGAGGAATTCAATTTTGCCTACGCAGCGGGAAACAGCGGTCTGAGCGATAACAGCGCATTAAGCGAGGGACGCCTATTCGGCAGAATATCCTCTGTCTTCAGCCACCCAATGACGTTCGGACTATTCCTCGGTTTTGCCTTATTCTATCTCTATAGGAATAAGGACAACCTCAACAAATGGATTGTCTTCGGACTGACGCTGTTTATCCTGACAGACATCATCGTCTGCGGCGTACGTTCTGTAATCTTTGCCACATTCTTTGCCATCCTTATTCTGCTAATGCAGTCGCGAAGCTACAAGTTGCTCCTTTCTACTGTAATCGGCGGAGCCATCCTATACGCTTTCATTGCATTTTCTCCGACGCTCAACAATTACATCGGTTCTATCTTTGCCGGAGACGACTCGAGCTTTAGGGGTTCCACTCTAACGATGCGCTTGGCACAATTAGACGGCTGTCTTCACGAAATCCAATACTCCTTCATTGAGGGCAAGGGTTTTGGCTGGACGAACTATTATCTGACCCAGTACGAAAGCCATCCCACGATACTCTACTTCGAGAGTCTTATTTTCTACGTTCTTTGTAATTCCGGCATCATTGGCGTGATACTATGGATTAGCATGGGCACACTCATTGTGAGGTATAACAACTGGAGCGGGCAGACTGTGGCAGCTCTGCTCAACTCGCTTTTCGCCTTCTACATCGTCTTTGCGATTATCACTGGAGAATACGGCTACATGCAATATTTCATCATATTCTATATCCTCATGCTAGGAGAAGATTTGTACTCGATTGAGACCGAGGACAACTATGATAATGACATCCTAGCGGAAGCCGAAGACGACAAACAACCATTGTAAACATCTTCTTCAGACATGACATCTGGATACGACAATAAGAGGCTCGTTAAGAACACCATTCTCCTATATGCGAGGATGCTGCTTATGATGGCCATCTCGCTCTATACATCCAGGGTCGTTCTCTCCACTCTAGGAGTCGATGATTATGGAATCTACAATGTTGTAGGAGGAATCGTCGTCGTATTGTCTTTCCTCAATGTCTCGATGGCAGGCGCCACACAGCGCTTCATGAATATCGAACTAGGTAAGGAAGACGAAGGAGGATTAAGGAAAGTCCTTTCTACGAGCCTGTTCATACACATCATCATTGCTGGAATTGTATTATTGTTGGGCGAAACCCTGGGACTCTGGTTCCTAAACTCTCAAATGAACATTGCAGTGCAGCGCCTTGTCGCAGCCAACTGGGTTTATCAATGTTCACTCCTTTCGTTCATCATCACAATTATCAATGTTCCCTATCATGCAACCATCATCGCCCACGAGCAGATGTCGGCCTTTGCTTACATCTCCATTGTTGAAGCGATATTGAAGCTGCTGGTAGTTTTTCTGTTGTTGCTTTTCCCATTCGACAAGCTGATAGTGTATGCCATACTGATGACCATTGTAGCATGCGGAATCCGGGTTATCTACGGAATCTATTGTGAAGGACACTTTGCCGAGTGCCGACGCATCAGCATTGTCCCAGACAGAGAGTACCTACACTCCATGATGACTTTCTCGGGCTGGACAGTATTCGGAACTCTCGGAGCCCTCTCCCATACCAACGGAATAGGCATCATCATCAACATCTTCTTTGGCGTAGCAGTTAATGCAGCCCAAGGCATAGCAAATCAGGTGATAGGCATCGTGAATCAATTCGTAAGTAATTTCATGACTGCCCTTAAACCACAAATCATCAAGGCCTATGCTTCGGGGGATTTGGGTGGCATGCATTCGCTAGTCAAAAAGGGAAGCCGAATGGGTATATCACTAGTTGCCATCTTTGTCATTCCGCTATATTTTGAAGTACCATTCCTCCTGAATGTTTGGCTGACAGAAGTACCAGAATACACCGTTACATTTATCCGAATTATACTTCTGACTTCACTCAGTTCTGCCTACGCACATCCATTAGCTACAGCAAGGGCTGCAACGGGAATCATCAGGAACTATCAGATTGTACTCACCATTATGGCATGGATGCACTTGCCCCTGGCTTGGCTATTCTTTAAGTTGGGATTCGAGCCCCCTGCTGCCATGATTATATATCTGGTTATTGTCAATATTGAACAAATTTACAGGATTTTTAATGTTTGTCCTGCCATTGGATTACCTGTTGCAGAATACGTTACAGAGGTTTTAGGACGATGCGGATTGATGCTCGTTGTTGCATTTGTCTCTTCATACCTGATATATTCAAACACACAGAGAGACATGCTTTCCGATATCATCGTTCTGTGCTCATCATGTCTGATTGTCGGAAGTTCAATAATCTTCATCGCATTAAAACGGACAGAAAGGACGTCTGTTTTGAAGATGATAAAATCAAGAGGTAGTAGGAATTAAAAAAGTACAACATGTATACCGTTCACAAAAACGTGCAAATAATACTGGCACTACTAAAGAAATATAACATTCACAATCTCGTTATATCTGCTGGAACCAGACATATCCCCTTGGTGTTTTCTGCAGAAAATGATGAATTCTTCAACTGTTATTCCATAGTTGACGAACGTAGTGCCGGATTCTTTGCTTTGGGGTTGATTCAAACTACCCAGGAACCAGCATGCATTATTTGCACCTCAGGAACTGCTGCTTGTAACTATGCATCTGCCGTCAACGAAGCATATTACCAACATCTTCCCCTTGTTGTTCTGACAGCAGACCGTAACAGGCACTACCTTAATCAACAGGAGGACCAGTGTATACCACAACTGAATCTGTTCAAAGATGTAGCACGCAAAATTGTGGACCTACCAATTGTTCGCGACAATAAAGATTTCCTGTATTGTCAGCGCCTCGTCAACGAAGCTCTTTTGGAACTGGACCACAGAGAGAAGGGTCCTGTACACATCAATTTTCAGATTGACGACAATTATCCAACCCCTTTGGGAACATTCAAGTTTGAGTTGAAAGAACTTCCAAAAGTCATCAAAGTCAACCGGTTGATGACATCCGACAGCGAAGCCCAGTGGAAAGAACTCTCCGTGTGCATGATGGATAAAAAGATTGTCATATTTTATGGTCAGCACTTGCCTATCACCAAAGAAACCAGCGACTGCATTCAGAACTTCTGCGAGACGTATGGTGCAGTAATAATATGTGACCACTTGGCCAATCTGCACATCAGAAACAGAATCGAAAATGCAGCTGCACTTGCAGCAATGCACACATCAGACTGGTCTGCACTGATGCCTGATATTGTTATTACCATGAATGGACAAAAACTAGTAAACCAGAAAAAAATCATGGGTTTATGGCCAACTTCTGAACATTGGCATGTTTCGCCAGATGGAATTGTGTCAGACCCTTTTAACCGTCTTTCCTGGCTCATAGAGTGTCCTATCCCGTATTTCTTCCAAACTATGATAAAATTCTGCAACAATAGAAACGCAGACTACTTTGAGAGTTGGAAAAGGATGGAACAAATCAAAGCTCCTAACAATCCTCTTAATATGAAATACGAGTATTCTGCCGTTTACGCTATCCAGGGATTGTTCCGTCGTATACCCCAAAACGCCCTACTCCACATATCTAATAGTAACAGCATCAGAATCGCTAATATGTTCCCCATTCCAGATGGGGTTGATTGTTACTGCAACAGGGGGACATGTGGCATTGACGGTTCTATGTCAAGCTATATTGCCCAGGCAAAAATATCTAAGCGACCTTCATTCATGTGTATTGGAGACTTGAGTTTCTTTTATGACATGAATGCTCTATGGAACAGATATTGCCAAGCGAATACCAGAATCATGCTTTGTAACAATTCGGGAGGCGCGCTGTTTCACTCAAGTTTCTACAAAAGTGTTCAAGAGTTTCCAAACATTGATTGCCACGTAGCTGCAGAACATAAAACGAGTGCTGAAGGATGGGCTAAATCACGTGGATTTAAATACCTTAATGCCCATAATCAGCAGGAATTCGACAAAGCAATCGAAGAATTCATGGATTGTAAGAACACTGAGCCTGTACTCTTTGAAGTGTTTACAAATAAAGATGTGGACGCCAGTCAAGTAGTGATGCAAGCAAATGCATCAAAAAGCAAAAAACAGAGATTATTGCATGACATTAAAGACAGTATTCCAACGCCACTGAAGGATATGATTTCCAAACTGTGGAAATAGCATGAAAAAGTACATCGACATATCTGGGCTTAACCTGCACGACAGCAATCGTGGAACTGCGGCTTTAGGTTATGGTGCAATTCCCTTCCTTGAGGCAAAAGGCTACCTCAAGGATGGGCAGGAGTTGATACTCTTTCATCGTTACAAGAGATTCTGGAAACGTTCGAATACAAAGGTTCTGTATGAAGAGCTTCACATCAACGGAAAAACATACAAAAGGACTATTGTTCCCATTCATGATATAGAGTATCGGCTAGTTCAGAGACTAGGCATTATATTGCCCTTCACTCAATTCGGCCGATATGTTAGAGAAGTAGAGCTGGAAGCTGCAATTTACGGTGGAGATGGATTTTCAGACATCTACGGCACACGTTCTTTCATGGGAAGGTTGAATCAGACTAGGATTCTGCGCAGAGCGAATGTACCTCTTTTGTTCCTACCCCAGACTATAGGTCCTTTTAAAGACAGACAGAACTATGATGTCGCCACCAGATTGCTCCGCTATGCCAAGAAAATATATGTCCGCGATAATAAGTTTGCCTCTGAATTGGACAAACTAGGACTACAATACACGCAGACCCCCGATCTCTCCTCTTTTATGGTACCAGAACCCTGGGATATCGAAATTAAGCACAACGCTGTAGGTCTTAATGTAAGTGGACTGGCATACAGCAACTCTTTCCACAAATTGAAAAGACAGTTTGATACCTATCCCGAACTCATCGAACGTATCATTTGCTACTTCCGTGCTAAAGGATGTACCATATACCTTATCCCACATGCGTATAATTACAACAAGCCCATTGCAGACGATGATATGCTGGCTTGTCGCGAAGCATACCGCAAACTGGAAAACAAGAGTGGTGTGGTCCTCATAGACCGGGACCTGATTTCACCACAGATAAAATACCTCATCAGTAAGATGACTTTCTTCATCGGAGCCCGTATGCATGCCAACTTTGCCGCCATATATACTGGTGTCCCCGTTTTCGGAATGGCATACAGCTACAAATTCGAGGGAGCTTTCAACGCTGGTGGTCTCGACAGTAAGGAACAAACTGCAATGATCAACAATCTTCGGACTGAGGATATTGACGATTATATCACAAAGATTGATAACCTTTATCAAAAAACAGTCAATAAAGGTTAAGACACTGAAATATGAGTACAAGAAATAATATATCAACTATATTGGGGAAAGTTCTCATTATCTGTGTGTTTCTGATAACGAGCGTAACAGTTGTGTTCGCAACGGAAGAGGAGCAATCAATCTGCATAAATGAAATCATGCAGTCTAATATCAACACCGTTTTTGTCGGGATGGACTTCCCCGATTCATGGGTAGAACTTTACAACCCGACAGATAGGGACATCGGCATCTATCACTATTACATAGGGGCATCACCCAACTATAAGGAGAACTTTAGGATAAAGGAAATAGAGGCTGTGCCTGCCGAAGGGTACATGCTTGTCTATTTTGACAAAGAGGCGACAGGCATGCACACAAACATCCGCCTGAATTCTGTTGACCCAGGCATTCTATACCTTTTTAATGAAAGAGGAGTGTTGATCGACTCGTTGGCCTATCCTGCAATGCCGGCCCCCAATATAGCCTATGCCCGTGATACCGATGGGGCCAAATCCTGGCATTACGTATGTCAGGCTACTCCGGGAGCACCAAACACAGGAGAGGCAAGTGACCTTGTACTTCCTCTTCCTTTATTTTCTACATGCGGACATGTTATGACAGACAGTGAGATACTTACTGTCAGCATACCTGATGAAACGGCATTACCCAGCGACACCCGCCTATACCTGACTTTCGATGGAAGCGAGCCGGATATGTCGGCCATATGTGTGGCAGGAAGAGACACAACATTCCTCGTTGACAAGACGACCGTAGTACGGGCACGTCTTATATCTACTCATGCGTTATGTCCTCCTTCCTGGACAGAAAGCTATATCTTTCATCCTCGCCCTACGGATATGCCCATCATATCACTTGCAACAGACGATGCCTACCTCTATAGTAGCTCATTCGGTATCTTCAGTCACGACACAATCCCAGGCAATACAAAGCCCAATTATTCCTATGACTGGCGACGTCCGCTCAACATGGAATATCTTGGAAGCCACCCCGATGCACCCTCGTTTAATCAACTAGGAGAGACTGGTATGTACGGGATGTCTACCCGTTCTGCTCAGCAGAAAAGCATGAAACTTATTTCAAACAAACGATTTGGCACAAAGCACCTGAAAGGTTGTTTTTGGCCGGAAGTCAAGCCGGACATCAAGAAACAAAAGACCGTATGCATAAGGAGTTGTACGTCTGGAAGACGCATAATAGAAGGACCTATGCAAAATTGGTTCGGCATGCACATGCCAGACCTCGACTATCAGGCATTTTCACCAGCCATTATCTATATCAACGGCATCTATAAAGGATTCATGGGACTCAGGGAGAAATCGGATGAAGACTATGTCTGGGCCAATTATGACAAGTTGGAAGACATAGAAATGATAACATCCCTCACTGCCACAAAACCCGCCTCGTTCAAAAAGTTCAGAGATGCAGTACTCGCTGATTCCATAACCTACGAAGAAGCCTCTCTGATAATCGATATGGCCAATACGGCAGATATGGTTGCTATAAACATTATTTGCAACAATACCGATTGGCCTTACAATAATGTATCCCTATGGCGTCCCACTGAAGAAGGGGGTAAATGGCGATGGATAATGAAGGATATGGATCAGATTAATTCGACACACAGGTGTAAGGACCCATTGACATTCAACTATCTGAAGTACCTTACAAATACAGGAGAGCCAGGCAGCCAAGAGGAAAATATCAACCAGATTGCATCTTTCATATGGCCTCGCGTGCAATTGTTGGGCAAACTTGTGGTGATGCCAGGTTTCCGTGATGCTTTGGTGGACAGGCTAATGGTGTTTATGGGAGACTTTATGCGTGGAGATATTCTACAAAACTATATGGAAGCACAGTTCGCGATATTGGACCCCGAAGTAACGCCATCGTTACAAATGCTAAAAGCCGGAGACAAAAACACTTTCTATAAAGCCATAGAAAAAAACGTAGTATTCTTCTATGAACATCCAGCAGTAGTATATCAGTATATCACAGATTTCTATCACTTCGGTGATGTTATTCCAATGACGACGATTAACAATGGATTGCCCGTCTCCGTCAATGACATACCACTCACCGAGGGCAACTTCAACGGAGCATGTTTTTCCGACCGAGCAATTCGTCTTAACTCCGGGGATGAAAACACAGGATGGATTATGCATATCAGGGGAGCAGGGAACGTAGTAAACCGTTATGGATTTGAATCCCCGGCTATCAGCATTTATCCCCGAGACTATATATTCACAGCTGAAGACAAAATATTGAGCATTGAGTTTGAGACATGCCCTACAAATGATTTGCCGGCATCCGTTACAACCACGTTCCACAAACACATTAGCAGTGAAATAGATGCCATTTACACTTATGATGGAAAGAAAACGTCCAATCCCACAAAGATGCCTTACATCATACGCTACACAGACGGTCATACAAAAAAAGCAGAACATAGATAAATTCTCTTAATAAATACATAATGAGAACAAAAGCACGCGTAATTGCAATATATCTGCCTCAATATCATCCCATACCAGAAAACGACAAGGCGTGGGGAAAGGGATTTACAGAATGGACGAATGTAGCACAGGCAAAGCCTCTCTTCCGTGGACACTATCAACCCCGTATTCCACGCGATTTCGGCTTCTACGACCTGCGAATGCCCGAGATTCGGGAGATGCAGGCAGAGTATGCTCGAAAAGCCGGTATCGAGGGATTCATGTATTGGCAGTATTATTTCAGGAAAGGAAAGATGCTATTGGAACGCCCCTTCGAGGAAGTACTGAAAAGCGGGAAACCCGACTTCCCCTTCTGTTTGGGATGGGCAAACCACAGTTGGCAGACAAAGACCTGGACAAAGAACACCTCTCTGCATGAAGGGAAGACAATGATTATGGAGCAGCACTACGATGGTGTTGAACAATATACCGCCCACTTCTACTACAATCTGCCCGCATTCCGCGATGAGCGGTACATCACAGTTGATGACAAACCCATATTCGCGATTTGGAATCCCAACGACCATCTCGGCGAAATTTCCCTGTTCATCAAAACATGGCGGGAATTGGCAGAGAAGGAGAACCTGAGGGGGATACATTTTGTTGGGAAACAAGCGCAGGGATGCAAGTTGGAGTCGCTCCTCAATATGGGCTTTGATGCAGCATTCCAATCCCGAGAGGAAATAGCAATCAATGGTGCAGAAAAATGGACACTATGGCACCGCATACGAAACAGACTACAACTAATGTTTGGAATAACCATCGATTTGAACAAGGCTGATTTCGGTAAGCGATACAAACTATTGGCTAACGACGATGCCAAACTGGAATACGTTTATCCCCAACTCTGTGCTGGATATGACCGCACTCCACGTGCAGGTCTGAAAGGACAATTGTTCTATAACTTTACACCCGAAACCTGGCGCAAACACATACAAGACATTCTCTGTTACACAAAGGATAAGCAATATGAGCACAATATCGTCATGCTAAAATCCTGGAACGAATGGGGAGAGTCGAACTATATGGAGCCCGATATTAAGTATGGTACAGCAATGCTGGACACATTAAGAGAAGAAATACATGAAAATCCTTGAAGTTCATTATTCCACAGCATGGGCCGGAGCAGAAAGGTTTGTCGTTGATCTCTGTAATGAATTATCGGCAAACAACGAAGTCTGTCTCTGCACTATAGTTGATGATTCCACTCCCGGGAAGTCATACTATAAGGCAGAATTGTCCCCGTCTGTCCAATACATAAACCTCAAGTGCAGAAGCGGAATGGACATAAGAGGTTTTGCTCGTCTCAACAAGGCCATCAAGGAGATTGAACCCGATATCGTTCATGCTCATACAGATGCTCTGAACCTCTGGTTGCCTTCACTATTGTACAAAAAAGCAAGATACTTTCATACCATACACAGTTTGGCGGAAAAAAGGCAATATAAATCCTGGCTCACACCCATCTACCGCTATTTCTACAAACGGAGAATTCATGCAATAACCATTTCCAATATCTGCAAACAGTCTTACGTTGAGCTCTATCATTTGAACAACACAATACAGATAGATAATGGACGTTCACAGATGAGTCCCTCACCTAATATCAAGTCCGTAGAAGAAGAGATACAGAGTTACCGCAAAACAAATCAGACTAAGATATTTGTTCATGTAGCGAGATGCAGTGAACCCAAGAATGAGCCGTTACTCTTCAAGACATTCTGTCGACTATATGAGGAAAACAGGGATTGTTTCCTTCTGCTGATTGGTGCAAACTATGATTCTCCAGAATACAAACACCTGTTAGAAAACGCTACGCCTAATATACATTGGCTTGGCTTGAAGAATAATGTTTGCGACTACCTCATAAACTGCGACTTCTTTATCCTCTCTTCAAAATGGGAAGGACTTCCTATTTCGCTACTGGAAGCAATTTCGACGGGCATCATCCCAATCTGTACACCTGCTGGTGGAATCCCGGATGTGATAAGGAACAGGAGTTTAGGCTATCTGTCACCAAGTATGAACGAGGAGGACTTCTACAGAACCATTATCGATGCGCTCCAGACCTCCGAAGACTTCAACAGGGAAAAACTCAAAAATTATTTCCTGGACAACTATTCGATGAAACATTGCGCAATCCAATATATACAAGCTTTTCAGGCAAATTTATGATTATAACAAGAACAGACCTCAAACGATTCCATCAAGCCGACTCCCAAACGATGACCGGTTCCAATATGTTCGTCAAATGGATTACTCGTTCGGACGATTACCTACCAGCTCTGTTGGTCAGATGTCTCCGGAAATACGAATACTATCTGAATCAACGGAGGAGCATATTTAACTTCATCCCATACCTATGGTATTGGTGGCATTTCCGCAGACTCAGGGTGAAGACTGGAATTATGCTCTTCCCCAACACCATCAGCGAAGGACTTCATCTGGTTCATCCCGGATTCAGGCGGATTGGCGTTATCTCCCATATAGGGAAAAACTGCACGATCCTCCCCAATGTACTCGTCGGTAGGAAAGAGCCTGGGGAGAAAGCCGATGTCTACATCGGGGATGATTGCTACATCAGCACAGGAGTAACCATTCTAGGACCTGTTACCATTGGGAATAACGTAACAATAGGAGCTGGAGCGGTTGTAACCAAGGATATACCTGATAACTGTATTGTGGGCGGTGTACCTGCAAAAATACTGAGATACAAGGAATGACCCCGATAATATACTTCTTTGCCAACTTTGGGCATTGGGACCGACAGCCATATGGTGGCGGCGAAATAGGAAATCGCCGCACCCTGAGAATGATGCGGCAGGCCGGATACGAGGTACATCCGATTGAAAAATACAATCGGGTGTTCAAACATACCTGTACCGACACTTATGTCATCATTTGCCTGATGCTTTGGAACATCATCAAGTTTTTCTGTGTTTTATTGTTCGGCAGACGCAGAAACAGCATTGTCCATATTGTCGGGTATTATGGCTCTACTATATATTTCGAAAGGATCCTCATAGGCATATCTCATCTGTTAGGCTATAGCACCATCTATGAGATGCGAGGCGGAGGTGCTACAGACCACTATGAGAATGGGACGAAATGCTACCGCCAGACATTTGCTGCAACAATCAGATGTGCAGATGCCATCTTCAGTCAAGGAGAAGAAAACAGGACACTTATCAATAGTGTAGTACCAGGTAAACGTTTCTTCTATTATCCCAACTGTGTTATGCAGGATTTCTGTCCCGACACATATCCCCCAAAACCTACAGAGCGCATCAACCTGCTATACTTTGGCCGTATATCGAGACAGAAGAATGTGAAGGTCGTTATTGACACATTCAATTTGCTGGCGGCAAAATACCCGGACATATATCTCGATATTGTTGGCAATTGCACAGAATCTGCTTACGCCGAGGAAATCACACGCTATATCAATGCATCAGAGTATACCAATCGTATCACGATGCATCCAGCTTGCAATCACCAGAAACTAAAGGAGCACCTTTCTGACAAGCACTTCTATCTCTTCCCGACTACAGAACCGCGAGAAGGACACAGCAACGCCCTTACCGAGGCAATGGCCTGGGGACTCATCCCTGTTGCGACAGATATAGGATTTAACCGTGCGATAATCGGGAACGATGCATTGATTGTCAAGAATCTTTCCCCTAAATCGTTCGCTTCAGTTATCACACAAATAATTGAAAGCAGAGAGATTCCGGAATTGTCAAAACAAGCCTATCAGCGAATACAGAGCAACTATACGGAAAATCTTATTTATGAGAGATTGAAAGAAGAATACAAGACCCTTTTCAAAATATAAACCACGAATCAATGAAGCTCACGAATTTAGATATCGTCTGCTCACGGTCAGAACTCGGTAAAATTCCTGACGGCAAGATACTCATCAATACCATCAATGCCAATTCATTTAACGTTGCGCAAAAAGATGAAGCGTTTGCTGAAGCACTCTGCAAGGGGGACTATCTGATTCCGGATGGCGCTAGCATCGTGAAGGCTTGCCGTTGGTTGAAGTCCCAATCGCAGCCACAAGAGCGGATTGCAGGGTGGGACTTGTTTTCTTTCGAGATGAACTACCTCGAAAGAAAGAGTGAAGAATTAAGAATAAAATGTGACAAGTGTCTAAAAGTGATGTTCCTCGGTTCAAGCGAGAAGGTGCTGTCCTTGATTCGCAAACGGACTGCCACCGATTATCCCAATCTGGAAGTCGTAACCTACTCCCCACCCTATAAGCCAGAGTTTTCGGATGAGGACAATCAGGCAATGATACAGGCCATTAACGAAGCCAATCCGGACTTACTGTGGATAGGCATGACAGCACCAAAACAGGAAAAGTGGACATACCAGCATTGGAACGAACTTAATATTCATTGTCACTGCGGAACCATCGGTGCGGTGTTCGATTTCTACGCAGGTACCGTTAAGCGGGCTCCACTCTGGTGGCAGGAGCATTCGCAGGAATGGCTATACCGCCTCCTTATGGAGCCTCGACGCATGTGGAAACGATACATCATTGGTAATATAAAGTTCCTCTACAATATATTTATGGAGAAAGTAAAAAATAAACAATAATGGTACTTACTACAGATATTCTCGACAAACTCAGTAATGAAGCTAAAGCCAACGAGCGACTGCGTATGAACCTGGACTTGAGAACTTCGACTGCCGACCAGAGTCAGCGAATGCTCAATGCTCTGGAACCCGGCACTCAGGTTCCGATCCATCGCCACCCTATGACCAGCGAAACTGTTGTCCTGCTGCGTGGTAGCATCAAGGAGGTGTTCTATGACGAACAAGGTAATGTGACAGAAAGCGTGACTCTGGAGGCTGGCAAAGAGCCATCGGCCATGAATATTCCCGCAGGTGTATGGCACACAGTAGAATGCCTGGAGGCTGGTACAATTCTCTTTGAGACAAAGGACGGAGCTTTCCAACCCCGATGCGAAAAAGACATCATGATTCTCTAGATTATGCTATTCTTCGAACTTATACGCATAGCACTAGGCCGACAGGAAACTTTCAGCCATTCGCCCTCCGATGAGGAGTGGTTCGGGCTGTTCGAGGAGGCCAAACAGCAGACTCTCGTGGGAGTGCTCTACGAGGGTCTGAGCCGAATTTCTGCCGACCAGAAGCCGCCGCGTCAACTACTCATCAACTGGCATGCGACAGTACAGAAAATTATCTGTGACAACAAACGTCTCAATCACGACACCATCTGGGTAAGCGAGCGATGGGAGAAACTGGGTTATCGAAATGTTATACTCAAGGGTCAGGGCAACGCCCTACTATATCCCGACCCGATGCTTCGTGTTCCAGGTGATATCGACATCTGGCTCGACGGCGACCGCAAAAAGATAGTCGATTACATCCGCAGCCGCTTCCCGAAATTGGAGGTAACACGCATCGAGATGGATTTCCCCGTTCGCAAGGATACATCTATCGAGATACACTTCCTGCCCAGTTTCCTCTACGACCCCTTCAAAAACAGCAAGATGCAGCACTACTACCGCCAGCAACTCGCCCACCCCAAACAAGTGGAACTGCCCGACGAGGGGTTCATCAGCATCCCCAACGATGAAATGAACCTGGTGTTCCAGCTAAGCCACATCTACCGCCACCTTTTTTACGAAGGTATCGGACTCCGACAGCTGATGGACTATTACTATCTGAGTCAGATTCTCACCACTCCAGACGGAGAGAAGCTAAGACAACAAGTTATGCCTGTCATTCGCGAACTTGGGCTGGTGGACTTCTGCTGTGCGCTGATGTGGGTGCTGGGTGAAGTGTTCAATATGCCGGCGGAACAGATGCTGACTGAACCCGATGAAAGGCGCGGACGCTTCCTGCTGCGCGAAGTGATGCGAGCGGGGAACTTCGGTCATGCAGACAATCGCGTTGGCAACTGGGCAGAAATGAGCAGATGGGAACGGCTGACGTGGGGCACACGCTGGAGCTGGCGCCTTATCGGACAATACCCGCGAGAGGTGTTCTGGCATCCCTACTACCGAATATCCCAATACATATGGAGACTCTTTAATGGTTACCTGTAAAATTAAGAGTTAAAATTATCAATTGTCAATTATTAAAAGATGGTTAGAGAAAATAAGACTTCCGACAACAGCATACGCCGGATGATACTGGCGGGCGAATTAATCGCACTGAATACCGCCTTGTTGACGATGTCCTATGTTTACAAGAGTTTGGGCAACGTCACCACTCCACACTACAAACGTCTGATGCTGCTTATGACATTGGTGTATGTGCTGTGTGACCTGCAAAGCCAGTACCACATACACGATCGCTTTGTTCGTGGCGACCAGTTGCTGCGAAGCACGATGCAAAGTACGACTCTTTTCATTCTTCTCAGCCTGATGGTGATGTGGGTGTTCCGATGGCCGTTGATGACGTGGGATTTCATGCTACCTTTCTATGGGTTCATCATTATCTTCGTTTTTTTGTACCGTTGGGGACTGAGGAATTGCATCAAGTGGTATCGCCGCCACGGGCATAACACGATGAGTGTCATCTTCGTAGGCAATATCAACGTAGCTAGTGAGCTCTACAAGACGATGGCCTCTGACCCCACTACAGGTTTCAACGTCAAGGGCTATTTTGCTGATAAGCCACGCACTATAGTGACAGAAAAGGGCTATCTGGGAAAGCCGGAAGAAGCGCCTGCCTATATCGAGGCGAACCAATTACATAATGTCTATTGTCTGTTGCCTACTTCGCAGAACGACCTGATAAACACCATCATGCGGACCTGTGCCCATAATCTGGTGCGCTATTGTCATATTCCCGATGCTTTCAACTATCAGCGACACACTATGGCTATTGATCTGATGGTGGGTACGCCTGTTCTCAGCCTACACTATGAACCGCTTTCCCTGATAGGCAACCGCATCATTAAGCGTGTATTCGATTTCGTCGTTTCCAGCATTTTCCTATTGACTATTTTTCCCGTTGTTTATATCATCTTCGGACTGCTCATCAAGCTCAGTTCGCCAGGTCCTGTGTTTTTCAAGCAAAAGCGGTCGGGGTTGAACGGTAAAGAGTTCTACTGCTATAAGTTCCGCTCAATGCGCGTCAATATAGACAGCGACAAGGTCCAGGCAACGAAGGACGACCCACGCAAGACACGTATCGGAGAGTTCATGCGCCGCACAAGCATCGACGAACTTCCTCAGTTCATCAACGTATGGATGGGCGACATGAGCATCGTCGGTCCGCGCCCGCATATGCTTCAACACACGAAACAATACAGCGAACTCATTGCCAGCTATATGGTGCGCCACTTTGCCAAACCTGGCATCACGGGTTTTGCCCAAGTGTCGGGATTCCGCGGTGAAACACAGGAACTATGGCAAATGGAGGGCCGTATCAAGAAGGACATCTGGTACATCGAGCACTGGAGTTTCGCCCTCGACCTTTTCATCATCTGGAAAACTATCTACAATGCCATTCACGGGGAGGAAAATGCGTACTGATCATAATTCAAAATTTTTGGATGCTTTAGCACCAAGGCGCGATGTTAGTCGCGGAACAAAATTAATAAATTCAAAATTTAATTACGGGATGAAAAAGATTGTTCTATCGGTTGCCTTTGTGGCAATCTTCATGACAGGCTGTAGCCAGAGTGCAAAAATGACTTCTACTTCAGACGTCGAGCAGTTCTTCAAGCCTTACAAGCAGACCGACCTGCGTCTGCCGAGTGTTCCACTCATTGTCAGCGACCCCTACTTCTCCGTGTGGAGTCCGTATGACAACCTGACCGATGGCAGCACCCGCCATTGGACTAACGACGAGAAGCCCATGGAAGGCCTGCTCCGCGTCGATGGTACGACCTATCGCTGGATGGGTGCCGCACAGCGCACATTGATGGAGAGCGTCGTTCCTATGTCGAACGAGGCCGAGTGGGAGGCACAATACACAGACAAGAAGCCTTCAGACAACTGGATGAAGCCTGACTTCGATGCCTCGGCATGGAAGAACGGCAAGGGCGCTTTCGGTTCCGACAACTACGACAACATACGCACTCCCTGGACCAAGGAGTACGATGACATCTGGGTGCGCCGCACTGTGGAACTGACTTCCGGTCAGATAGAAGGTGACCTTTACCTCATCTTCTCGCACGATGATGCCTGCGAAATCTACATCAATGGCGAAAAGACGGCAACCGGCATCATGGACTATGTGGATGGCGTGGTAGTGCGCCTAGACGGCGAGAAGGCAGGTCTGCTCAGGGAAGGCAGCAACGTCTTTGCAGTACATTGCTACAATAAGACAGGCGGCGCGCTCGTCGATTTCGGCATTTTCCGCAACATTGCAAAGGGCAACGACCAGATTGTGACAGCCCAGCAGAAGAGTGTGGATGTGCTGGCCTGCAACACCTATTACACCTTCACCTGCGGCCCTGTTGAGTTGGATGTGGTATTCACCGCACCACACATCATCGACGACTACGACCTGCTCTCTGCCCCCATCAACTACATCTCCTATCAGGTGCGTTCCACCGACGGGCAGGAGCACGACGTGCAGTTCTACCTCTCCACAACGCCGCAGATGGCTGTCAACAAAATCCAGCAGCCTACCATTTCAAACCTGGTATGCGAGAACGGCACACAATACCTCAAGGCCGGCACCATCCAACAGCCTATCCTTGCCAAGACAGGCGACGGAATCTGCATCGACTGGGGCTACCTCTATCTCGCTGGCACCAACGGACTGCTTGCCATGGCTTCCGACGGCGATATCAAGACACAATTCCTTGCCGACGGTGGTCTGCCTCAAGGTGAGCAGCAAGTCATTTGCCAGAAGCAAGCCTCCCTGCCCACATTGGCCTATGTCCATGACTTCGGAACGACCAGCCAAGGCAGCAGCTTCGCCATGATTGGCTATGACGAGATTTGGGACATCGAGTACTTCTACAAGCGCTACAAAGGCTATTGGGCACACGAGGGCAACGTCAGCATCTTCGACATGTTCGACCACATGAGGACTGGCTATGCAGACATCATGCAGCGCTGTCGCCAGATGGACCAGACCATCTACGATGACGCCCTGGCTGCCGGCGGTGTGAAGTATGCCGAGATTCTTTCCGGTTCCTATCGCCACGTCAATGCCGCCCACAAGCTCTTCCGCGACGAAGAAGGCAACGTGCTCTTCTTCTCCAAGGAGAACAACTCCAACGGTTGCGTGAATACCGTTGACCTCACCTACCCCGAGGCGCCTCTGTACCTTTGCTACAATCCCGAGCTACAGAAAGGCATGATGACCTCCATCTTCGAGTACAGCCTCTCCGGCCGCTGGACAAAGCCCTTTGCCGCACACGACCTGGGTCAGTACCCCAAGGCCAACGGTCAGGTCTATGGTGGCGACATGCCTCTGGAGGAAGCCGGCAATATGATTACCCTCGCAGCCCAGATCTGCAAGCAGGAAGCAAGCACCCAGTATGTTGACAAGTACTGGGAACTTATCACAACATGGGCCGATTATCTCGTGGAGAACGGCTTGCACCCCGCCAACCAGCTTTGCACCGACGACTTCGCAGGTCACTGGGCAGGCAACTGCAACCTCGCCATCAAGGCTATCATGGGTGTGGCTGGCTATGCAGAGATTGCAAAGATGAAGGGACTTGACGATGTCTATGAGAAGTACAACTCCAAGGCCAAGGAGATGGCTGCCGCCTGGGAAAGCGAAACAAAGGTTAATGACCACTACGAACTGGCCTACGGCGCAGGCGAGGACACTTGGAGCCAGAAATACAACATGGTATGGGACAAACTTTGGCAGACAGGCATCATCCCTGGTGATGCTATGCAGACCGAGGTGAAGTACTACCTGACAAAACAGAACGAGTACGGCCTGCCTCTTGACTGCCGCAAGGACTACACCAAGAGCGACTGGATTATGTGGTCGGCAGCAATGGCAGACACGGACGAGGACTTCCAGGCCTTCGTCGAGCCCCTCTACAAGTACATCAACGAAACCGAGAGCCGTGTGCCCATTTCCGACTGGCACGACACGAAGACCGGCCGCATGACAGGCTTCAAAGCCCGTTCGGTGATTGGTGGCTATTGGATGAAGGTACTGATGGACAAGACGCTCAAATAGGTCCACCCATTCCACACAAAAAGCGGGGACAGAAGATTATTCTGCCCCCGCTTTTGTATGCTATCATTTACTTCCCTTCCTTCTTGCCGAAGACAGAGAAGTGGACGTAGCGTTTGGGGTGTGCCTTCAAGTCGGTAACCAGGCTGTCGGCGCTCTGCACGGTGTGATTCAAGTTGTTGTAGAGCCCGGGATCGGACATCATCTTGCCCAGTGTCCCATTCGGGTTCTGAATCTGTGCCATCATACTGTGCACGCTGCTGAGGGTTTGGTTGACGCTGTCGAGGGTGGCCTTCAGGTCGAGCTGGTTCAACTTGTCCGTCAGTGCCACGGCATTCTCGCCGGCCTGCGTGAATGTGCTGGTCATCTTTGGTATATCGTTGCCCAGCAAGCCGTCCAGGTGTTTGCTGCTGCTGTTCAGGTTCTCGGTAATCAGTTCTGCGTTCTGTAGAATCAGGGGCAGATTAGGGTTCGAGAGCAGGGTGTTGAGCGTGGTGACGAGGGTATCGACCTTGGCCACGACCTGTTCCAGTTCCGGCATCATACCAGCCGCCTTTTTCATCAGACCACTCACGTCGCTGCCTCGCAGGGTGTCGCCGGGCTGATATGACTCGCGCAGATTTGTGGCGAGCAGCATGTTCAGGGTGCAACCGCCCAGCACGGCTTCGTCGAGTTGTGCCGTACTGCCCTTGGGAATGCGGAGCCCCTTGTCCGTTTTGATTTCCACGACAATCTCTCCCGGGTGGCTGTAGTCGTAGTGGATATCGCCGACGATGCCCACCTTGAAGCCGTCCGCATACACTGGGCTGTTTTCCGTCAGGCCCTTAGTATTACTAAATGTAATATAATATATTTCACTAGAACTGAACAAGTTAACGCCCTTCAAGAAATTAATGCCAAGGTAAAGAGCAACGAGGGCAATCACTCCTGTTAATCCTATCTTTACTTCTGTTCTCATTTGTTTTCCTTGCTATTTCTTATACGCGACAAATGCGTTGTAGATACTTTTGGCGAGGGCATTCACACCTGCTGTGGAGGTGAGATAGGTTGCTTCGCTGGGGTTATTGATGAAGCCGAGCTCGATGAGTACACTGGGCATACTGGTAGCTCTCAGCACAAGGAAACCGGCCTGGTGCACACCTTTGTCGATGCGTTTTGCCGTGTTGCGGAATTGCTTCTGGATGAGGTCTGCCAGCTTGACGCTGCTCTCCATGTTCTTGTCCTGCATCAGTTCGAAGATGATATAGCTCTCGCTGGAGTTCGGGTCGAAGCCCTCGTATTTCTCCTCGTAGTTGCTCTCCAGGGTGATGACGGAGTTCTCGCGCTTTGCGACTGCCAGGTTGTCTGCGGCGCGGTGCATACCCAGGGTGTAGGTTTCCGTGCCCTGAGGCCCGATTTTGGAAGCCGTTGCGTTCGTGTGGATGCTGATGAAGAGGTCGGCCTTGGCACGGTTTGCTATTTGAGCACGTTCATCCAGTTCCACGAAGACATCTGTCTTGCGCGTATAGACCACTTTGACGTCGGGGCAGTTCTGCTCCACCAGCTTGCCGAAGGCCAGAGCGACCGCCAGGTTGATATTCTTTTCCTTCGCTGTCCGTGACTGCGCCCCCGGGTCCTTACCCCCATGTCCGGCATCGATTACCAGGGTGTAGGGCATTGCCAAAAGGCAGAAACTCAGGAACAGGAATGAGACAATATATCGCTTCATAATATGACTGAATACACCTTTCCGCGTGCAAAGGTACGAATAAGTGAGCGAAAAACCAAATTTATTTGAGTTTTTCCGAACGGAAGTACCTTCGGCGAATGTCTTCCGCCTGCGCCTGAGCACCTACGGAGCGCAAGAAAGCTACGAATAAGTGAGCGAAAAAACAAATTTATTTGAGTTTTTCCGAACGGAAGTACCTTCGGCGCAGGCTTTCGCGCCAAAACGCCCCGAAATAGACAAATAGACAAATAGACATTTTTCATAACTCGTTGAAAATCAAAAGCCCCTCCGTTTCAGGAGAGGCTTTTTTACATTTCTAACGTACTGAATTGCTCATCCTCTATCTCCTGCCTACGCTTCTCATAGAAGTAGCGGTAGTGGCATCCGGCACGTCATGTCTCGATACTACTTTCTATGGTCCCTGCCACAAATATAGCTTTGGCAAGGATGTAGCCAGAAAATATCTTTATTACTTTACCTTCTTTTTCCCGTTTTCAATATAGATGCCCCTGGCAGGTTTGCCAGAGAGTTCCCGGCCCTGGAGGTCGTAGAGGGTATTATTATTCGACGGCTGGGCTTCGTTCATATTAGTCCTCCTGTTCGTAATAGTATGAATAATCTATACCCTTCATAAAGGTTTCGCGGTCATTGATTTTGTCAGTAAGGGCTTGCTGGAGCAACTGCTTGATATGAGTACTATCTGTCTCGCTTTCTATCATTGCGTTCAGATAGTCGCGCTTGCCTATCTTGCTCCAATCAATACAGAGTCCAAGACGCTTTTTAAGTATCAGGTCGAACCAGATACGGGTCGAACGTCCGTTTCCTTCCATAAACGGATGGGCCATATTCATCTCAATATATTTATCAACAATTTCGCCGAAAGTTGTTTCGGGCATTTTCTCGACGGTTTGCAAATAATTATGAAGATGTTCGGCCAAACAAAATAGTGTGTTACCCTTGGCAATTGTCTTCGTGCGTATCTTTCCTACGAAATCGTAAAGTCCACCGAAAAGAAAGGCATGAATCTGTTGCAGACACTTCACAGTGCCTGGCTTCAGAGTGTCAAGCAGCCCACTCTCCATGAGCGTATAAGCTTTCTTCTTGCTCTGTCCGTCTATGGTGTTGTCGCTATAGACGAACCAGTCGAGGAAGTCTTCTGTCTTTTTGCTCGGAATGACTCTCACCAATTGGATGATGTCGTCTTGCGCAAAGCAATCTGTGGCATATCGTTTACCGTCAGCTGCAGTCATCTTCAGTTGACTACAGCGTGTAGTCAACTCGTTCCCGGCTCTCTTGAGTCGGGTCTTCAGCACACTCCAGTACTTACGGGGATTAGGACTATCGGTAATAGCCCCAACAATATCCACAATAGAGAACCACCATGTGGACTTTTCTTCATCCCACACAGCCCTGACCTCGTGGTCTTTATAGAAACGTATCGACTTCTTGTTCATTATTTCAAATACTTGTCGTAATATGGCTTGTTTCAATGCGTCGCACTCCTGAGAAATCTTGTCGAAGTTTTTTCGTTTTATTTCTTTGGCAGTTTCTGAGTTCCATTCTGCATTTCCTTCTCATCCTTTGCTACACGACGTGGCCAAAGCTACCATTTTCGTGACCTCACGAAAATGGTCATCAATGTTTACGTCCTCCTTCTTTCTTCCATCTTCTAATTCCGTTGAGGGTTATTTCTTCAGTTATTACTGTATTTCGGCTGTAAATTTACGAAATTTTTCAATATCTTGCATCATTTTTTTTGTAAAAGTGCTAATAAGGGGAAGGCAATGCGTCTGATTTTACTCTGAACGCGGGTACAAATATATTAAAAAAAGTAGTATCGTCATGTCTCGATACTACTTTCTCTGCACTTGAAAATGACAGAGTGTAAGAGCCCTATTGGCTACAAATGGATGGCATCCAGCACAAAATTCACTAAATCTTCCTCGTATTTCATGCAATCTTTCCCTCTAAAACAATCAAGTTAGGTGTCGAAAAGTATGGGTATGAACTGCAATTTTCCGGAAAAAAACGATTTCCGTTAATCTATCTTCACATTTTATGTCGCAAAATTGATATCCTTTAAACATATAATGTTTAAATATAGCACCCAAACCCCAAAATGTAAATTTTGTAAATTGTCATTTCAGGGGGGTGGCGGGGATAATATATATATAGGGTTATATAGGATATATTTTTTAAAATTAACATTTTTTAACATTAATATTAATATATTGCGTCTGTCTGGAAAACACCCCGGATTTACAATTTACAAAATTTACATTTTTCCTGCAGACTCTCGAAATTGCGAAGAAAATGATGAAAAAATCGATTTCTTTCGCAATATTAGGTCAATCCGTAAAACCGCCGTAACTTTGCCGTCGCAATGAAGATGCAACGGCGACTGCGGGCTGCGGCTCAGCGAAGGCCAAGCGAGCTTCCCCTCCACATTCACCTTGCACCGCAGTTGCGCTGTGTTTGAAAAAACACACAGTCAAAACCTCAAGGGCAGTTTCCGGTTAGCACCGTGCCTCCTCTATGGTTCCTCTATGGTTCCTCCGTGGTTGCTCCGTAGTTGCTCCGTCCCGAAGGGTGAGACAAAGCCAAAAACTAAAACTAACAACTATTATGGCTGAAATGACTTCCGATATGTACGGCGCTCAGGGCCGCATTGGCAACAAGACGTACTATCGCAGCAACGGCAAGACTATCGCACGTGAAGTCGTGACTCCGAAGAAATGAGAAATGAAAAATGAAGCCGGGCTTGCGGATGCGGCTTTGCCATATTTCCTTCTCCAAAATCACTTATTGTACGATTGGAAATGTTTTTGTACAATTGGGAATGTTTTTGTACAAATTGGAATGTCACATTCCGCACAAAAGTTGTAACTTTGCGCCCGAAAAACAATAAAAACAAATCATAGATTAAATAAAATGGCAAAAATCAGAAAGAATTGTTTGAGGACAGCGATGCTGTTGCTACTCATGATGCTAACAGCCACGACAGCGTGGGCACAATGGTCTGGTGAAGGCAATGGAACATCTTTGGACCCGTATCAAATCGATTCTTATGCGAAACTGAAGAAATTCGCCGCCATTGTCAATGGTGGAAATACGGGTGTCTGCGCTGAGTTGGTAGCTGACATTATGTGTAAAAACAATCCAAGTGATTCCGGTTACGCTACAGACTGGACGCCCATCGGATATGATATAAAGAAAGGATGAAATGAAGAAGATTGTATCAATTATCATTGCATTAGTCAGTTTAATTAACGTCAATGCACAACGGGTTGAAATGAATTATGTTAACACATTTGAACCTATTTTTAAAGTAAGGAATATAAGTGCACGTGGTACGGCAAATATTACGTTAAACTATTCTGATGTAATAGTTAGTATCAATTGCACGGGTTTCACAGATTTCTCGAATAAGGGAGTTGTTATCAATGAAGACCATAATTGCCTTGAATTTGTAGGTGATATCGTAGAGGAAGGTGCAGCCACATTTACGGTATCTTTGTCAGATAATGCAAAGCAAGCGAATAAGTATATCAAAAAGATTACTTTTATAACTCGTGGTAATTCTGACATAACAAGTGTGATTGGTTCTAATGACGCTGGAAGCGATACAAATGTCAAATTTGTTGGTATAAACAGAATTTATGTTGAGTCAGGATTTGACAAGATTTCTGAGTTTGTGATTAAATTTACATACAGTGATTATATTCAGTTAAATAGTATAATGGTTGAATATGGTTATTTTGATGATGAATTGACTCTGACAGATGATTCTTATGATTATTTCGGAGATTACCGTTATGCCAAGAAAGTAACATATACTCGTCCCATGAATTCTGAGAAATGGGGCAGTTTATGTCTTCCTTTCAATTACGTAGTCGATGACAGCAAATTCTCTGTATATTCTATCAAGGGTGCAGGCCTGAATGGCTCAAACGCTCCAATTACGCTTTCCAAGGTTGCTAACGGTACTGAGGTAGTTGCTGGTACTCCCATGTTCGTCTACTGTACTGAGCCAAACCTTGTGGTAAGCGCAGAGAATGTTCTAGTGACAACAGAAGATTTTAATTTCAGTGGTTTAATCTATGAATGTGGCACTACTGAAGTAATAAAAGATGGTAATAATAATCCGATAAGTCCATCCCTTAACTATACGTTTTATGGCACTATGAAGAATGTGACGGTAACTGATGCTATTTTCGTAGAGAACGACATCTTCAAATATATAAATGGCACAGCCAAAACATTCCAGCCATACAGAGCATACTTCACACTGGAAGATAATAATTCTGGAACAGGAAGTTTGACATTCCGAGTTCTCAATGGAAGTAACCTGACAAGTGTGGCTGGCGTCTGCGGAGCAGAGGGGCATGAAAC
>Ga0310690_10000225_pt1 | contig 133312 bp, 141 predicted proteins | sample AusTroGonzalo_MG_2_FD_207661 | JGI IMG/M metagenome (GOLD analysis project Ga0310690, IMG submission 207661) | Bovine rumen microbial communities from tropical cattle in Woodstock, Queensland, Australia - Gonzalo_04 (v2) (version 2) | ecosystem: Host-associated > Mammals > Digestive system >...
TGGTTCGACAAGCTCACCATGAGGGATGGAGCGGGCTGCAATCAACGCTGCAGTTATCGCTCCTGCCACGCGCTAATCTCCCTCATGGTGAGCTTGTCGAACCACGCACAGAGCTTATGCAGATCCCTCAGACGGTGCAGACTCTGAAACGGCAGCGGCGGCAGCATCCGCCGCCTCGTGCCGCTTCCACGCGCGGGCGCTGAACGGCAGGCTCAGGAAGAAGCCGACGGTCGTCAGCGTCAGCGTCTGCCACGTGTAGCTCATCAGGAATGCCACATAGACCACGATGAACAGGAAGCTCGGCATTACCCAGTCGGAGCGGAGTTTTGTTCCGGCTGCCTTGCCGCTGAACACCGGCAGGCGGCTGATCATCAGGATCGCCACGCAGACGGTATAGGCGGCGCCGGCAAAGGCCAGTGGCCGCGTCGGCGCGAGGCCGAGAAAGCCGAGATAGACCGGCAGCATCACCAGCATCGCCCCCGCCGGGGCGGGAACGCCGGTGAAAAAATTGCCCTGCCACGCCGGTTTGCCGATCACATCAAGCATCACGTTGAAGCGGGCCAGCCGCAGGCAGCAGGCAATGCAGTAGAGCAGCGCGGCGATCCAGCCGAAGGAGCGGGCCTGATCCAGCATGTAGGCATAGAGCACCAGCGCGGGCGCCACGCCGAAATTGACGATATCGGCAAGCGAATCCATCTGCGCGCCGAATTTTGTCGAACCCTTCATCATGCGGGCGATGCGCCCGTCAATGCCGTCGAGGAACGCGGCGAGAAGAACCATCGACACCGCCAGCTCGAAGCGGTTCTCGAAGGCCAGCCGGATACCGGTCAAACCGGCGCAGATGGCCAGAACCGTAATGACATTCGGCACGAGGTAGCGCATGGGGATGCGCGAACCCGTGGGTTCCTGCACCTGCGGCTTTTCATCGAACAGCGGATCGGTCTCGGGTTCGTTCATGCCGCGCGCCTCAGCTGATACGGACCAGCGGGGCGCTGGGCTCGCCGCCGAATTCCGCCAGCACGCTCTCGCCGCCAACGGCCGTCTGGCCGACGGCAACGCGCGGTGCAAAACCTTCCGGCAGGTAGACGTCCACGCGCGAGCCGAAACGGATCAGGCCAAAGCGTTCGCCGATGGAAATGGAATTGTTTTCATCGACCCAGCAGACAATCCGGCGTGCCACGAGACCGGCAATCTGCACCACGGCAACCCGGCCATTGGGGCTGTCGATCACCAGGCCGTTGCGCTCGTTCTCGGCGCTTGCCTTGTCGAGTTCCGCATTGAGGAACTTGCCCGGCTTGTGGACAATGGTGGTGATGCGGCCGCGCACCGGGGCGCGGTTGATATGGCAGGAAAACACGTTCATGAACACGGAAATGCGGGTCATCTCGCGGTCGCCAAGGTTGAGTTCGCGCGGCGGCACAGCCGGGCCGACAGCGGAAACAATACCATCGGCAGGGCTGATCACCAGCCGGTCGTCGGTCGGGGTGACGCGCTGCGGATCGCGATAGAAATAGATGCACCAGGCGGTGAGGATGAGGCCGATCCAGAACAGCGGTTCCCAGAAATAACCGAGAACCACGGTCACGCCGGCAAACCCGGCGATGAACGGATAACCTTCCCGATGGATGGGGACCAGAGTGTTGCGGATGGAATCGACAAGGCTCATTGCTTTGTTCCTGACAGCGCCGGGTGTTCGCCGGGCAGCATACACGCCGCGCCGGAATTTCGCGTTACTTATCGGAGATTGGCAGCGGGGGCAAACCTTTCAACCCGGCTTGCACCGGTCATCAGCAGAATTCTTCAGTGGCGGACTTTTGCTGGCTGCGACTTTTCACGGCTCGACGGCGACGTCGAGCGCAGGTTTGCCGCGAACGACGACACCCAGATCGTCCTCCTCGCGCACCTTGCGCAGGCGTTCTTCGGCCTCGGTTGCCTCGCGCTGGCGGTTCCACATGGAGGCATAGAGGCCGTTTTCGGCCAGAAGCGCCGCATGGCGGCCGCGTTCGGCAATCACGCCGTCCTTGAGCACGATGATCTCGTCGGCACCGATGATCGTCGACAGGCGGTGGGCGATCACCAGCGTGGTGCGGTCGCGGCTGACCAGATCGAGCGAAGCCTGGATTTCATGTTCCGTCGCGCTGTCGAGCGCCGAGGTGGCTTCGTCGAGGATCAGGATCGGCGGCGCCTTCAAAATGGTGCGGGCAATGGCAACGCGCTGCTTTTCACCGCCGGAGAGTTTCAGGCCGCGCTCGCCGACCATGGCGTTGTAGCCTTCCGGCAGGCTCTGGATGAAACTGCCGATCTGGGCAAGCTCGGCCGCGTTGCGCACTTCCTCTTCCGTCGCCGTGATGCGGCCATAGCGGACGTTGTAGGCGATGGTATCGTTGAACAGCACCGTATCCTGCGGCACCATACCGATCACCGCGCGCAGGCTTTCCTGCGTCACGTCGCGGATATCCTGGCCGTCAATGCTGATCGAACCGCCCTGGATATCGTAGAAGCGGTAGAGCAGGCGCGACAGGGTGGATTTGCCGGCGCCGGACGGGCCGACAATGGCGACGGTCTTGCCGGCGGGAACTTCGAAGCTCACCCCCTTGAGGATCGGACGCTTCGGATCGTAGGCGAACTTCACATTGTCAAAGCGCACGGCGCCGCGCTCGATCACCAGCGGCCTGGCACCGGGCTTGTCGGTCACCTCCTGCTCGACATCGAGAAGGTCGAACATCTGTTCGATATCGGTCAGGCCCTGCCGCACTTCGCGGTAGATGAAGCCGATGAAATTGAGCGGAATGGAAAGCTGCATGAGCATGGCATTGATGAAGACGAAATCGCCGAGGGTCTGCGTGCCGGCCAGCACCTCCCTGCCCGACATGATCATCATGACCGCCATGCCGATGCCGAAAATCACCGACTGGCCGAAATTCAGCCAGCCGAGCGACGTCCAGATGCGGGTCGCGGAAATCTCGTAGCGCGCCATGGCCGCATCGAAGCGGCTGGCCTCCATCTGTTCGTTGCCGAAATATTTGACGGTCTCGAAGTTCAGGAGCGAGTCGATGGCCTTGGTGTTGGCGTCCGTGTCGGAATCGTTCATGTCGCGGCGGATGCTGATCCGCCAGTCGCTGGCACGGATGGTGAACCAGGTGTAGAGCCAGACCGTCGCCACGACTACGGCGAGATAGGACAGGCCATAGGCAAACGCGAAAATTACGGCGGTCAGCAGGAATTCGATGATCGTCGGCGCAGTGTTGAGGATGGTGAAGCGGACGATGGTTTCAATGCCCTTGGTGCCGCGCTCGATGATGCGCGACAGGCCGCCGGTGCGCCGCTCGACGTGGAAGCGCAGGGACAGATTGTGCATGTGCACGAATGTCCGGTAGGCAAGCTTGCGCACGGCATATTGCCCGACACTGGCAAACAGCGCATCGCGCAGCTGGTTCAAGCCTGCCTGAATGATGCGCGCGGCATTGTAGGCGGCCACCAGCATCAGCGGGCCGACGAGAATGAGCGGCAAGAGATCGGACGGCACGAACTTGCCGTTCAAGGCATTGGTCGCCCATTTGAAGAAATAGGGCACCAGAATGAGGATGACCTTGGAAATCAGCAGGTAGAACGAGGCCCAGACGACCCGCATCTTCAGGTCGGGACGTTCATCCGGCCACATATAGGTCCAAAGATTGCGGATGGTCTGCAGCGTTTTGCCAGACTCGGCGGAGACAGTTTTTTCAGCCACGGCTATTCCTTGATGGCCGCAGCGGCTACCCGCGCTGCCGGCACAATGGTATCGGGCGGACAGCACAGATTGGCCATATCGCCGACAAGGGCGGCGACATCGGCAAAGGCGTCCGGATTGATGCTGTAATGGGAACTCTGGCCGGACTGGCGGTAATTCACCAGACCGGCATCGACCAGTATTTTCAGATGCTGCGATACGGTCGACTGCGCCAGATCAAGCGTTGCGACAATATCCTTGCAGCAGGAGGCGTTCAGCCCGGCCAGCTGCCGGACAATGCGCAGGCGCGCGGGATGGGCGAGCGCGGTGAGAATCCGCGCCGTTTCCGCATCTGACATCGCCTGTTGAAATCGGTTGCTGCATTTCATCGTTCATCGGCGATAAACGATATAATTTTCCAATGCAAGGGTTAAAGCGGGTCATCCATGCCATGCGGGTGCGGTTTTGGAGCATATCCGGCGCTCAAGCATCAGAAAAAGCCGTCGAGAAACGCCGCCGTCCGATCCGAGAGTCCGACGATCTTGTCGGTTGCCTGGCGGTAGAACTTGAAGTTGAGTTCCGTACCGGGCTCACCATCCTTCCAGTCGGTCAGATGCCTGAGTTCCCGCCTGCCCAACGGACGCGTGGCAAGGGCATCGCGCCGGATCACGACGCTGACACGCGGCGTTTGCCTGATGACGCCGCTCTTCCTGGCGACGGCTTCGGCTGAGATGACGACACCGCGCGCGACAAGCCCCTGCCCGCCCTCGTTCTCGCTGGCGAAGAGAAAGACCGTGTCACCGGCGGCGATATGCTTGCCGCCATACATGGTCTTCTGCGCGGTGAATGCGAACATTTCCGCCTGCGGATCGCGAATCTCGGCTTTGATCGCGAATGCCACCCGTCCGTCCTTACGCTATTGCGGTGCCGGCTTGTCCTTTTCCGGCAATGAAAAGACCTGTCCGGGGAAAATCCTGTTCGGGTTCTGGATCTGCTCCTTGTTGGCCAGATAGATCGTCGTGTAGCGCACGCCTGCACCGTAGGTCCGGCGCGAAATCGTCCACAGATTGTCGCCGCGCCGGATGATGACCGAACCATCGACATTGCGAAGCGGCTTGGCCGTATCGGTGCCGGACGCCTGTTCACTGCCGGCAGCCGGGGCTGTTTCGGTCGAAGCCTGCGGCGTTGCCGCCGGTGCGGGCGTTGCGGATGGTGCGACGGCCGACACGCGCTGGCCTGCCTCGCGCTTGAACGGTACGGCGGCGCGGGCAATGACGGTTACGCCATCCTTTTCCACCATGTCCGCACGGATGATATAGTCGCCCACGGGCAGGTCGCGGGTTGTCTGCACAAGAAAGTGGCCATCGGCACCCGTCTTGGTCGAGCCGATGAGATTGTCATTGGCATAGACCTTGACCGTGTAGCCGGCATCGGCAATGCCGGCGATGAACAGTTTGCTGCCTTCGATCTCCACCGCTTCGACAACGATGCGGGCCTTGGCGGCGGGCTGCTTGGCAGGCTTGTCGCCGGTGGGCGCCGCTGCTGCGGCCGGCTGGTTGGAAGCTGCCTGACCTGCCGGAGCTTCCGGCACGGTGATCAGCCGGCTCGGCTGGCCGGATTGTTCGACAAGCGCCAGCACCTGACCCGATTTGGTTTCGGGGATGGAAACGATGGCGGTTTCCAGCGATGTCATGGCGCTGCCATCGGGTGCCGTCGAGCGCAGGACCAGCTGGTAATCGCCGGGCTTCAGGGGATCATCGAGGACGATGACGAAGTCGCCATTGGGCGAAGCCTTGGTGGTTCCAAGAATATCGCCGCGGGCCAGAAGGTCCACCTTGGCATTGTTGGCAGCCTTGCCCGCCAGAACGATCGTCCCCTTGGGGTCAACGCGCAGCACATCGAAGGTTGGAGCACCCGGCTTGCCCTCGTCTGCTTCAACCTGTGGCGTCGCCGTGCCTGCGGCTGGCGCGGCTACCGGTGCCGTCGTGTCGGCCGAAGGCGCAGCGGGAACTGCAGCTTGCGGCTGTTCGGCCGGTTTTGCAGCGGGCGTTTGCGCGGTTGGCGCCGATGCGTTTTCCGGTGCGTTTCCGCTCGCCGTTACGGCCGGCGTATTGGAAGTCGGCTTACCCGGAACAAACCCCAGATAGGCAGCAGCCAGCCCCACGGCGACAACAACGCCAAACCCCAATAGTGCAAACTTGTTCTTGACCATCGATCCCCAACCCTTTTGTTCTTTTTGCTCTAGCGCCTTTTGTGCTCTGCCACAAGAAAACCGTTTAGATTCAGCCTCATTCTTTGTGATTATTCTACCAGATTCGCAATTCGAGGCTTTTGTCGCATCCGCAGCGGCTTGACGTTTCACCGCACAGAAGGCACCACTTTTCAAATGAGCAAGATTCAATCCATCTGCGTTTACTGCGGCTCGTCTCCGGGCCGCGATCCGATTTACAAACAGAGCGGCAGGATGCTGGGCAAATCCATTGCCGAAAACGGGCTTGAGCTGGTGTACGGCGGCGGCACGAAGGGCATCATGGGCGCCGTTGCCGACGGTGTCATGTCGGCGGGCGGCAAGGTCACCGGCATCATTCCGAAGTTCCTGATGAACAAGGAAGCCACCGAGCATGCGCTCGGCCAGCTGTCGGAACTGGTCGTCACCGAGGACATGCACGAGCGCAAGCACAAGATGTTCGAGCGCTCCGACGCCTTCGTCACCCTGCCCGGCGGCATCGGCACGGTGGAGGAGATCGTCGAGATCATGACCTGGGCGCAGCTCGGGCGCCACCGCAAGCCGATGGTGTTCGCCAACATCAACGGGTTCTGGAATCCGATGCTTGCCCTCATCGATCACATGAAGGCGGAAGGCTTTGTGCATACGTCACATTTGGTCAATCCGCTTGTGGTAGAACGCCCGGAAGATATCGTTCCGGCGATCCTCAAAGCAGCCGCAAGAGGCGACCGGGACGGCGACGAAGCGATCATCGAACGGCTGTAGCAGCAAAGGAGCGGGGATTTCATGGTTCAAACGCTGAGCTTAGATCCCTCCCCCGAAGCAAAACTTCTGCCCCATGACGACTTCGTCATATCCTACCGGTTCACCAGCGATGGCACCTTGCTGTCCGAACCCGCCGCCGCAACGGACAAGGCATGGACCTGGAAGAGTTATGCGCTGGCCGATGCGCGCGCCCGGCGCAGCCTCGAAGCGGACAAGAGCCTGCCGGACAGCGTGCGCGAAGCCTTTCTCTCCTCCGGCGATCAATGCCAGATCAGCTTCGAAGACGGCTGGCTGTTCGGCGAACTGCCGGATCTGCAGCACGAGCACTACGGCGATCCGCGCGAGCTCGGCTATTTCCGCTTTGCCTTCGACAGGAACTTGTTCATCAGCGGCCGCCGCCACCCGCTGCAATCGGTGGATGACGTGCGCCAGTCCATCAATCGCGGCAAGATCAGGCCGGCCGCGCCGATCGCACTGTTCAACGCGATATTCCGGCGCTTTCTCGACCTGCTCAAGGCCGAGATCAACCGGCTTTCGGAAACGCTCGATTCCATCGAGGACCACATCGTCAGCGAGAAATGGCAGGGCGAGCGCGAACGGCTGGTGCCGGTGCGCCGCCAGATCGTGGTGTTCCACCGCTATCTCACTGCTGCCACCAGCCTGTTCCGCCATATCGACCATGCGGACCGGCGCGCCCTGCCGGAAGATCTCGACGATCTGATCGAAGGCCTGTCGATCCGCGCGGCAACGCTGCATGCGGAAGGCGAACAGCTGCAGCAGCGCGCAAGGCTGCTGCAGGACGAACTGCTGGCCAAGATGACCGATCAGTCCAACCGTTTTCTCTACGTGCTCTCGGTCATGACCGCCGTGCTGTTGCCGAGCAACGTCATCACCGGACTGTTCGGCATGAACACGCCGGGCCTGCCCTTCGCCAACAGCGCGCATGGCTTCTGGGTAGTGGCGCTGCTCGCCGTGATCATTTCGGCCATGGTCTACCTGATCGTCCGCAGGATCGGCGGATCAGGGCGCTAGGAAAGCTTCGCCTTGCGCGATTCATGCAGCATCGACCAGGTGTAGATCGCCAGCGCCGCCCAGATCAGCGCGAAGGCAATGAACTGGCTGTTGGAGAACGGCTCCTTGAACACGAAGATGGCGCACAGGAACACGATGGTCGGCGCGAGATACTGCATCAGGCCGATGGTGGTGTAGCGCAGGAGTTTTGCGCCAAAAGCGTAGAGAATAAGCGGAATGGCCGTGGCCGGACCGGCAAACAGGAGAAGGCCGATATCATGGCTGCCGCCATTGACGAAATGGCTCGTGCCCTGCGCTACGGTCCAGGCAATGAAGCCAAGCGAGGGAATGGACAGGATCAGCACTTCCAGCATGAAGCCTTGCGTCGGGCCGATGGGCAACGTTTTGCGGAAGAAGCCGTAGAAACCGAAGCTGAAGGCGAGAACCAGCGAAATCCACGGCAGGCCGCCGGATGAAATGGTCAGGAGCACAACCGCGCAGGCCGCAAGGCCGACCGCCACCATCTGCGGGCGCGTCAGCTTTTCCGACAGGAAAATACTGCCGAGCACCACGTTCACCAGCGGATTGATGTAGTAGCCGAGCGCCGTGTCGATGGCATGCCCGGCGCCGATGGCCCAGACATAGGTGCCCCAGTTGATGGTGATCAGCGTCGCCGTCAAGGTGGCCATGGCCAGCATGCGCGGCGTTGTCAGCGCGGTTCTCAGATCGTCGAAACGGCCCAACCACCACAGCACGGCACCGGCAATGGGAACCGACCAGACGATGCGGTGCGCCACCACTTCCAGCGCCGGCATGTAAGCCACGGCTTTCAGATAGAACGGCAGGATGCCCCACAGCAGATAGGCGGAAAGCGCAAAGATAAAGCCTTTCCTGCCGTCGGACATTCCCGGCCCTGCTTCAGCTGCGATTGCCCCAGCCCCAAGGCCGCTTTGATTGATCTGTTCACTCATGCGGCGATGCTCTACGACTACAGGCCGGAAACGTCTATCGAATTCGGCTGATCATCCCATCAACGCCCTTGATGATTTGGGATCAATTTCATCCAAAAATCGAGAAAACCGGCTCACTCGGCAGCGATTTTGCCAGCGAGATCGCGATTTTTCATCAATTTATAGACGATTGAGTCCATCAGCGCCTGAAACGAGGCATCGATGATATTGTCGGAAACCCCCACCGTCCACCAGCGCACATTGCTGGAATCCGTCGATTCGACCAGAACCCGGGTGATGGCTTCCGTGCCGCCATTGAGGATACGCACCTTGAAATCCGCCAGCACCAGATCGTCGATCTCGTGCTGGTAGCGCCCCATGTCCTTGCGCAAGGCCAGATCGAGCGCATTGACCGGGCCATGCCCTTCCGCCACGGACATGCGCTGCTCGCCATCAACCTCGACGCGGACCACGGCTTCGGAAACGGTCTTGATATTGCCATTGGCATCGAAGCGGCGTTCGACCATGCAGCGGAAGGATTCGACCTTGAAGAATTCCGGCACCGTGCCGAGCGTGCGGCGGGCCAGCAGTTCGAAGCTGGCATCGGCGCCCTCATAGGCATAACCCTCAGCCTCGTGCTCCTTGACCAGCGCGATCAGCGTATCGAGGCGCGGATCGTTTTTTGCAACGGGAATGCCGCGCCGCTCCAGCTCATTGATGAAATTGGATTTTCCGCCCTGATCGGACACCATGACCTTGCGGCGGTTCCCGACAGTCTCCGGCGGTATGTGTTCGTAGGTCGCCGGTTCCTTGATCAGTGCCGAGGCGTGAATGCCCGCCTTGGTGGCAAAGGCTGACGCGCCGACAAAGGCGCCCTGCGCATTGGGCGCGCGGTTGAGCAGTTCATCGAAACTGCGCGACAGGCGCGACAGGCCCTTGAGCTTTTCGGCGCTGATGCCGGTTTCGAAGCGGTCCGACCAGGCGGGCTTGAGTGCCAGTGTCGGGATGATGGTGATCAGATTGGCATTGCCGCAGCGCTCGCCGATGCCGTTGAGCGTGCCCTGGATATGACGCACGCCCGCATCGACGGCCGCAAGCGAATTGGCAACCGCCTGCTCCGTGTCGTTATGGGCATGGATGCCGAGGTGATCGCCGGGGATGGCTTTGGTGACGGCGCGGACGATCGCGCTGACTTCATTCGGCTGCGTGCCGCCATTGGTGTCGCACAGCACCACCCAGCGCGCCCCGGCGTCGTAGGCGGTCCTGGCGCAGGCCATGGCATAGTCCGGGTTGGCCTTGTAGCCGTCGAAGAAATGCTCGCAATCGACGATGGCTTCCTTGCCCGCCTCGACCGCCGCCCGGACGGAAGCATCGATGGATTCGAGGTTCTCTTCGTTGGTACAGCCGAGCGCGACACGGACATGGTAGTCCCAGCTCTTGCCGACAAAACAGACGACATCGGCCGAAGAGCCGATCAAGGCTGCCAGTCCCGGATCGTTGGACACGGAGACACCGGCGCGCTTGGTCATGCCGAAAGCGGCAAACTTGGCGTGACTGGTGCGCTTTTCCGCAAAGAAGGCCGTGTCGGTCGGATTGGCGCCGGGATAGCCGCCCTCGACATAGTCGAGGCCGAACTCATCGAGCATATCGGCAATGACCTTCTTGTCCTCGACCGAAAAATCGATGCCCGGCGTCTGCTGCCCGTCGCGCAACGTCGTGTCGAAGAGATAAACGCGTTCTTTTGTCACTTGCCCGCCACTCCCAACGGCCATGCATCCGTATCATGATCGGGATGCTGGTTGGAAACCATTGTCTTTAAAAACTCGATTGATTCCGGATCGCCATCGGACCTGTGGCCCGGCAACCGGCTGAGATCATCGACATAGGGCAGCTTGTCTTCGATGCCCCATTGCACGAGCGGCGCCAGCTCTTCCGGATGATCGAAGGCGCCGATGGCCAGCGCGACGCCGTCGGGCGCCTCGTAGGTCAGGGGCGTGCCGCAAGCGGCGCAGAAGCCGCGCTGGACGTGATTGGACGAGCGGAAACGCTTTGGCGCGCCGCGCGTCCACTCCAGGTGCGCCGTCCTGGTGGAAACCAGCGGCGCATAGAAATTGCCGAAAGCCTTCTGGCACATGCGGCAATGACAGATGGAGGTATCGGTCAGCGCACCTTCAACGCGGAACCGCACCGCGCCGCACTGACAGCCGCCGCTATAGACGGGCCTGTTATCAAGACTCATGGCTGTGGCTCCCCTTCAGCGCAATACGGACAATGTGCTGACACACGCCCTCGATATCCCGCAAGACATCGTCATTCCAGAAACGCAGGACGACCCAGCCATCGGCTTCCAGCCGGCGGGTTCTGCCCAGATCATAGACCAGATGATCATCTTCACCATGCTGCGCGCCATCAAGCTCAACAATCACGCGATGTGAAGGACAAGCAAAATCAACGATGTAACCGGCAACGGGCATCTGCCTTTTAAAGCTTAGCCCCATCAGCCGGTGCGCACGAACCGCATTCCAGAGCTTCAGTTCAGCGTCCGTCAATGCCCGGCGCATTGCCTTGGCATTGGCGCGCATTTTGCGAGGGACGGGTGTGTGAGATGGCATAGTGCTCACCCCCCTCTGTCCTGCCGGACATCTCCCCCACAAGGGGGGAGATCACATCGACATCGGTGTTTTCCCACAATGTTCAAACTCTCAGATTGTACGACGGCAGCCATGAAAGCTGATCTCCCCCCTTGTGGGGGAGATGTCCGGCAGGACAGAGGGGGGTGAAACAGCGCCGATGTCACCGTTTCACCTCCCAGGTTGTCACGCGCTCGCCGGTCTGCGGGTCCTTGCCGTCCTTCAGCTGGATGCCCTGCTCCAGAAGCTCATTGCGGATGCGGTCCGCCTCGGCAAAACTTTTCGCCGCAAGCAGGGACAACCGCTCGCTGATCCTGGCATCGAGCTCCGCCTTGAAGGCGTCGGACAGGCTGGCGGCGGTTTGACCCGCCACATCCACGCCCAGCAGGGCAAATGCCGCGTGGTAATCCGCCGGGCTGACCGAACCGGATTTGCGGATCGATGCCAGCCAGTTGATCAGGCTTGGCGTCGCCAGATCATCCGACAGGATGGTGATCGCATCATCCGGGATCGTGCCGACAGGCGCATCGCCGACATATTCGCGCGCCTTGACCAGGATGTTCTCCGCTTCCTCGAGCCGGCTGACGGTGAAGTCGATCGGCTCGCGGTAATTGGTCATCAGCATGGCGAGGCGCAACACCGCGCCCGGCCATTTGCGATCGCCGAAGGTCGTCGTCTGCAACAGCTCGTTGATGGTGAAGAAGTTGCCGGCGCTCTTGGCCATTTTCTGGCCTTCGACCTGCAGGAAGCCGTTGTGCATCCAGATATTGGCCATGCGCTCGGTCCCCAGCGCGCAGCACGACTGGGCGATCTCATTCTCATGGTGCGGGAACACCAGATCGATGCCGCCGGCATGGATATCGAAAATGTTCTTCATCGGATCGTCGCAGGCAAGACCGCCGCCGAAGGGCTCGAGCAGCTTGGCCATCGCCATGGCGGAGCACTCGATGTGCCAGCCGGGACGGCCAAGCCCTTCAATGCCCGCGGGCGACGGCCAGCCGGGTTCATCCACCTTGGACGGCTTCCACAGGACAAAGTCCATCTCGTCGCGCTTGTAGGACGCCACGTCAACGCGGGCACCGGCGAGCATGTCATCGGCCGAACGGCGGGCAAGCAGCCCGTAGCGCGGGCCCTTGCGGGCATTCATCGCCGAGGGGGAAAACAGCACATGACCGTCGGCGACATAGGCGACGCCCTGCTCGACGAGCCGGTCGATCATCGCCACCATTTCCCGGATGTAATCCGTGGCGCGCGGCTGGTCGGAGGGCTCGAGATTGCCCAGCGCCGTCACATCCGCCTGAAACTGCGCATTGGTCTTGTCCGTGACGATCCGGATCGCCTCGTTGAGCGGCAGGCCGGGATAGTCGCGCGCCGCACGGGCGTTGATCTTGTCATCCACGTCGGTGATGTTGCGCACATAGGTCACCTGCGCCTCGCCATGCAGATGGCGCAGCAGCCGGAACAGGACGTCAAAGACGATCACCGGGCGGGCATTGCCGATATGGGCATAGTCGTAGACGGTCGGACCGCAGACATACATGCGCACGTTTTTCGGATCGATCGGCACGAAATCTTCCTTCGTGCGGGTGAGCGTGTTGTAGAGGCTCAGGGTCTGCGGCATGTCTTTGATCTCAAATTCGGGTTGCAACGGTAAAAACGCATATCACGGCGCTGGTCTGGCGACCGGTGCGTTTCACATCTTTGGAGCGAATTTTGAGACGAAAACGGCCGGGGCCAGCGAAGCGCTAGCTGATAATAATCCGACAGGTAATAATCGTTACGGACGACGTTTTCATGATTGCATTTATGATTGAGCCGGGGCGCAAGGTCAAGCGCAACTTGCCAACGGCCGGGTGTGGCAAATTTATCGGGTTTGAACTGGTTAATTCAAATTAACCGGAAAGCCCAAAATCCTCCCGGAATGTGCCTTTTTTCCGGCGGAATTGACCGGGATTCCTGCACCCCAGAACAGAGGGGAATTGTCCCCGCGACACAGGACCGGACACATGACCAACACTTCCGTAGCGGCCAAAGCCCGCGACACCGTTTTCGCCGATCATCTGGCCGCACAATACCGTGCGATTGGCCCGGCCGCCGTTCAGGCCGCCGTCTTGACCAAGCCGCGCCAGCGGCCGCTGTTGACCGTTTCAACCGTGCAGGAAACGGACTAACAGACTGAGGGCGATCCCGGCCATGACAAGGCCGATCAGGACGTCCAGGACACGCCATGCGGCCGGCCTGGCAAAAACCGGCTGCAGCAGTCTCGCGCCATAGCCGAGACCGAAGAACCAGACGAACGAGGCGACCGCAGCTCCGGCGCCATAGGCCGCCCGGTTGGCGCCTTCAAAACGCGCCGACAGGCCGCCCAGCAGAACCACTGTATCCAGATAGACATGCGGATTGAGGAAGGTCAGCGCCAGAACCGTGGCAATGGCCGCCTTCAGCGAGCCCCCGCCCGAGCGCGCCGCCTGCATGGCCTCCGGCTTGAGCGCACGGCGAAACGCCACCGATGCATACCAGAACAGGAACGCCGCGCCGCCAAGCGTGACCATCGAAATCAGCTGGGGGGACTGGGCAATCAGCGTGCCGAGACCGGCAACACCGGCGGTGATCAGCAGCGCATCGGACAGCGCGCAGATCAGGGACAGGATGAAAACATGCTCCTGCAACAGCCCCTGGCGCAGAATGAAGGCATTCTGCGCGCCGATGGCGATGATCAACGAGGCACCGAGAAGGAAACCGGACAAAGCGGCGGAAAACATGGGAAAATCCTGAAATCTGAAGGAGAGGCTTGGATGGACGGTCAGAACAGCTTCATCTGATCGTCGGACTCGGGCGGCTTCTGCCGCAGCGGTTTTTTGACCTCAAAAGCCCCTTCGGCCATCCGCTCCTGAATGTCCGGGCCCATATTGGCAACCTTGTTGACCTTGTCGGACACCGGTATCGCCTCGAAAAAGTCCGGCTGGGCCGGTTTCAGCAGATCGGCGACATGGCGCGGCTCCTGGGTCTTGCAGTCGAGCCAGCGGCTGAAATCCTTGGGTTCGATGACGACGGGCATGCGGTCGTGGATGGGGCGCAGCGTTTCATTGGCGCTGGTGGTCAGGATCGCGCCCGTGTCCATTTCCGAGCCTTCCGCATTGGCCCATGGCTCGTACAGGCCGGCAAAGGCGATGACGCCGCCATGCTTGGGACGGATCCAGAACGCCTGCGACTTGTTCTTGCCGTCGCGGCGCCATTCGTAAAAACCCGAAGCGGGAATGAGCGCGCGGCGATGCCGCATGGCGGTCTTGAACGAAGCCTTGTCGATGGCGGTTTCCGAACGGGCATTGATCATCAGCGGATAATCGGCGGTGTCCTTGACCCAGCCGGGAATGAATCCCCAGCGCACCAAAAGCGCACGCCGGTCGGGGCGGTTGCTGCCGGGCGGCGGCGTTTCGCCCGAGACGATCATCAGCACCGGCTGTGTCGGCGCGATATTGTAGCGGGCCGGAAAGGCCTCGACATCCATCAGCCCCATCAGGGCTTCGATCTCTTCCGGGGTTCCGAGGAGGGCAAAACGTCCGCACATGCAATGAGAGCCTATTTGAATTGGAGTGGCGATCATCCGGTTTTTCGATGCCGGGTCAAGGTGGAGTTTGCGGGATGTTGCACGATGCTCTTGTCAAAGCCCCAGCCGCGACATACCCCTGACATATGGCACAGATTCCGCTTTCCCCCGATGTTGACGGCGTTTCAGCCGTCTGTATCCGCAACGAGGCTTTCCTCCTGGTGGAGCGCGGGCGCGAACCCGCCAAGGGCTGGCTGGCCTTCCCCGGCGGGCGGCGCGAAGAGGGAGAAGCGCCTGATAGCGCCGCCATCCGCGAACTTTTCGAAGAAACCGGTATCCGCGCGACGGAGGTGTCCTATCTCGACACGGTTGTCTTCGATTATTCGACCCCGGAATTTCCCGCCCCCCGGCCCTATCGCCTCGCGGTTTTCCTGGCTCACGATCCCCGGGGCGAGGCCATTGCCGCCGATGACGCGGCGGCGGTCCACTGGCTGAAAGTCGAGGAAATGGCCGGCTTCGATGTCACCGCCAGCGTGCTCGACATGGCCTACGCCCTGGCGCGAAGCTTCAAAAGTTGAGGGTATTGCCGCATTGCGCCTTGAAGACGCCTTGCTTTCCGGCCACAACCGTCTGCAGGGGATTCCACCGCCACAGGGTCAAGACGTGCGCCGCAGAGCATTGATATCAGCATTTCTGTTGGCGATCGTCAGCGCGGGTCCCGCCCACGCGGTGGACCCATTGTATGAAACAAAGCTGATCCGGCTGGCGGAAATTCTCGGCTCCATTCATTCGCTGCGCAACATCTGCGGCGAAAAAAGCAGCCAGTGGCGCGACAGGATGGATTCGCTGCTGGCGGCGGAGAATCCGGACCCTGCCCGCCGGGCACGGCTGGTGGCCAGTTTCAACCGCGGCTACCGGACGTTTACCGAGACCTATACGGCGTGCACGAGCCAGGCGATTGCGGCGATTGACCGCTACCAGACCGAAGGAGAAAGGCTTTCTTCGGAGATCATATCGGGCTATGGAAATTAACCAGGCTTTAACTGTTGAAGCCAAAGGACCGCATTTTAAGCAAAACGTATGGTATTGTTTAGCGGCAGTTTAAGAATTGGCTTCGGCCAAGGATGGTATAATCATGAACATGACATCGGCGGACCTCGATAAGTTGGTTGCAGAAGAAAAAAAGCTGGTTGCGATCGAATATCAGAATGAAGTCTGGGCAGATGGCACTCTTGAAGGTATCGAGCCCGAGATCATGGCCGAAGCTGCATTTGCGACCGCGCTGACCGAATTGATCCGGGATAACGGCGAAGTGTCCGCGCTGGCCTTGCTCGAAGTGCTGCGCGAACGTATTTCTGCAGGTGAATTCTCTTCGAATCGCGTCCTGCAATAATTCAACGACCGGGTGATCCTGCATGCTCGACAAGCTCGCTTCCGCTTCCGTGATCGCCAGAACAGGTTTTCTAGCGGCAGTCCTCTGCGCCTGCGCTGTTCCTGCCTATGCCGCCGGACTGGACAGGCCCGTGCAGCTGGCACTCAGCGAGATCAAGAAGGAAGAGCTGCCGAAGGCCACTGAAACGGCTCCGGCAAAGCCCGAGGAGAAGGCACCGGCGGGCACCGCCCCGGCGGCTCCGCCTGCCGCTTCGGAAACCAAACCCGCCACGACAACACCGGAAAAGCCCGCCGCCCCTGCCGCAGCGCAGGAAAAGAAGGCGCCCGAGGCACCCGCTGCCAAGGAAAACGATACGGCTGGCGCGCCGCGCAGCAATCCGGCCCTGCCGAACGTACCGGAAGGCTCGCCGCCGCCGCACGTGGAATACGACGTCACCAAGCTGCCCTTCCCGGTGCAGAAGATGCGCGAGCTTATCATTGCCGCAGCCAAGACCGGTTCGCTGGAATCCCTGCGGCCGCTGATCGGCTCGGGCGACGACATGACGATGCTGTCGCTCGCCGATACCGACGGCGACCCGATTGCCTATCTGAAGAGCCTTGCCGGCGACACGGATGGACAGGAAATCCTCGCCATCGCCATCGATATCCTCAATTCAGGCTACGTCCATCTGGATGCCGGAACGCCTGATGAGCTCTACGTCTGGCCGTATTTCTTCGCCTACCCGCTCGACAAGCTCGATGCCAAGCAGCGCGTGGAGCTCTTCCAGATCGTTACCGCCGGTGACTATGACGAGATGAAGCAGTTCGGCACCTATGTGTTCTACCGCCTCGGCATTACGCCGAAGGGCCGCTGGCGCTTCTTCGTCAACGGCGACTAAGACCCCCCACCAGCGAAATAGCGCGTGGGCGTGACCCCGAACACGCGCCGGAACATCGCAATGAAGGCGCTGATATTGTTGTAGCCGACATCAAGCGCAACTGATGTGACCGCCTGCCCCGCTGCCAGCAATTCCAGTGCCCGCATCAGCCGGGCGCGCTGGCGCCACTCGGTAAAGGTGAAACCCGTTTCAACCACGAATTTGCGCGTCATCGTCCGAGCGGGAATACCCGCCCAGTCAGCCCAATCCTCGGCCTTTCGTTCGTCGAGCAGATTGCCGGTAAAGGCATGGGCGATGCGCGCCAGCCGCACATCCGCCGGCATCGGCAGCCCGAGATCCTCATGCGGCAGGCTGGCGATCTCATCGAGAATGACGCGCGCAATCCGCTCCTGTCCCTGATCAAGCACCTCGCCCTTCCAGCCGGCCGCCCGGCTGACCGCCTCGCGCAGCAGGCCGGAACTGCGCAGGGTGCAGGGAATGGCGGGGAGCATCGCGCATTCCGGCTCCGCCACGTAGACACTCCAGCCGAAATAGGCCCCGTGCGACTGCAGCGAATGCTTGTGATACGGCGGTATCCACACCGCGTGGATGGCGGGAACGACCCATTGCCCCGCTTCCGTTCCAATCGTCAACAGACCGGTGCTCGCCCCCAGCAGCTGGCCGCGCGCATGGGCGTGGACGGCAACGAACCGTGGAACACTCCTCTCCTGCTTGCCCGCAATGATGATCGGGCCTTCGGACGACATGGCTTGTTCCGGCGTGATGAAATAGCTCATTTTGGCCTCAACGCCGTATTCATTGGCACCGATACGATAGCAGCGCCAATGCGTCGTGGCTAGTTTGCTCGCATGATTTTTTGCCAAGGAGACGACGATGCGTGCCCAGGACATTTTGCCCGACAATATCAACCAGGTAGAGGTCAACGACGTTGCCGTGCGCAAGGGGACGGTCGGCGCCTTCCTCATCAACGCACGGCTCTGGCTGAAACCCGGCGCAACCGCCGAGGAGCGGGAGCTGACCGAACAGGACATTCTCGATGCGCTGCCCGCACTGGTTGCATTGGGTCTGTTTGACTTCTTATCGATCCGTGATCCCAAACTCAGGGAATTCGTCGCCATGCACCTGTAGGAGACAACGATGCTCATTGATCTGAAGGAATTTCCGCTTGTCTATCTGCGTGCCGACCGGGACAGCAGCGAAAGCCCGGAAGCGCAGATCAGGGCGCTGTTTGCCCGCGGCGAACGCTTCGTCATGATCGCCGATCATTCGCCCGACGATCATCAGGAGGAGCCGCACGAGCAGCGCAAGCAACGCTCGCTGGTGCTCAAACGCTTTCGCGACCAGCTGGCGCGCTGGTGTGCCGGCGCCATCGTCATCGAGAACAAGGGGCCGGTGGCAAAGCCGATCAAGCTCGCCTCCCAGGCGTTCGGCCATGCTTTCGGCGTTCCCTTTGCCTTTGTCAAAGACGATGCCGCCGCACGGGAAACCGCGCACCGCATCCTTGTGCCGCAGGCTTTTCCGCTCGGCTGAAAAATAATCCGAAAAATTTGCGGGGCATGTCACATCCGGCCTTTCCATCTCGTCTTGTCTGCAGGCAACGCAATGCCGCACAAGGAGATGATTGATGAAAGCCCGATTGATTCCCTATAGCTACGCCATCATGAAGCCAATGCTTGACATGGAGGACGCCGTTGTCAAAAGCGGCCTCGAACACAGCCTGATCGAACTGGTCAAGATGCGCGCCTCGCAGATCAATGGCTGCGCCTACTGCCTCGACATGCATTCGAAGGATGCGATCAAGCATGGTGAGACGGTGCAGCGCCTGGTGCTGCTTGATGCCTGGCGGGAATCGCCGCTTTATAGCGACCGTGAGCGCGCCGCGCTCGGTTGGACCGAGGCACTGACACTGGTTGCGCAAACCCATGCCGACGACCGCGACTTTGAGCCCCTCAAGGCGCAGTTCACCGAAGAGGAGATCGTCAAACTGACCATGCTGATCGTTACCATCAACGCCTGGAACCGGATTTCCGTCGGCTTCCGCTCCGTCCATCCGGTCGACAAAGCCCGTGCAGCCTGACGCGACGGAAACGTTCAACCGCCTCCGGCCGCGGCTGATCCGCATTGCCTATCGCATGCTCGGTTCAGTCGCGGAGGCGGAAGACATCGTGCAGGAAGGTTTCATCCGCTGGCACCAGGCCGACCGGTCGCAGGTGCGCAGCGCGGAAGCCTTCCTCGTGCGCACCATATCGCGGCTTTGCCTCGATCACCTGAAATCGGCGCGCGTGCGGCGGGAGACCTATGTGGGAAGCTGGCTGCCCGAGCCGATCTTCGACCCCAGCGAGGAGGAAACCGACAATGATATCACCCTCACCCTGATGATGGCGCTGGAACGGCTGTCGCCGCTCGAACGCGCGGCCTTCCTGCTGCATGACGTGTTCGGCCAGGATTTCAATCAGGTATCGGAGGCCATCGGCCGCGATCCGGCAACCTGCCGCCAGCTTGCCAGCCGCGCCCGTACCCATGTGCAGCAGGCAAAACCGCGTTTTCCCGTGTCCGACACGCATGGCAGGACTATTGCGACGGCCTTCTTCAATGCCTCGCGCAGCGGCGACATGCAGGCCCTGCAGGCGCTGCTCGCCGAGGATGTCACGCTCTACACCGATGGCGGCGGCATTCGTCCCTCGGCGATCAATCCCGTCTATACACAGGACAAGGTGTCGCGTTTCTTTGCCGGTATTGCGCGCCACGCCGAATACCGCAAACCGCCACTGTTGCGTCAGGGACTGATCGATGGCCTTCCCGGCTATGTCACCCGCGAAGCCGACGGCCTACTCCAGACCACCGCCCTCGCCATCGAGGACGGAAAGATCAAGGCGATCTACATCGTGCGCAACCCGGAAAAGCTGGGCCATATCGCCGTCGCCAATTGATCTTGCGGCAGCAGAGGGCGATCCCCGCGCGCCCTACCGCGCGGCTTGCAACGCGCCGTCGATGATCGCCGACATCTGGGTCACCGAAAGCGCGCCGACATATTTCCTTCCGTTGACGAAGAATGTCGGCGTGCCGGTGACGCCGAACTCCTTCAATGCACGTTCCCGGACGGCGTTCACCTTGTTGAGGAGTGCCTGGTCGGCCAGGCAGGATTTGAATTCCTGTTCCGACAGCCCCGCCAGCTTGGACGTCTGCTGCAGATAGCCCATGATATCCTTGGTCTGGATCCACTGCCGCTGATGCCCGAACAGCGTTTCGATGAAGGGATAATAGCGCTCCTTGGTCACGCAGCGCGCCAGCATGAAAATGCCCGTGGAACGCGGCTCCAGCGGCAATTCGCGAAAGATCAGCTTCGCCTTGCCGGTGCTGATGTATTTCTGCTTGATGACGGGCAGCGTCTGCACGGTGAAATCCGCGCAATGCGAGCAGGCCATGGACGCGTATTCAACGATGGTCACGGGCGCATCGGCATTGCCGAGGACCATGTCCTCAAGCGGTCCCGGCTGCATGAGTTTCGCCACATCAACGCTACCGACAGGCGCAGGAACAGTCTCGCCGGCAGCCATCGCCGGGACGGCCATGGAAATGGCGGCGGCAGCGGACATCAGGAGCGTATTACGGCGGTTTGGCATGGGAGTTCTCTCTCGATCAGAATGCGAAGCGGACATCTGTCTACATCAGCATCCGTGACTTTTTCATGGAGTATCGTATGCCGGAGCGGATACATGTTGATCATTTGCACGTTGACCCGCCGGAAAGCTGCGCTCACGATAGATGCACCTCTCACACCACGGAATCATCCCATGCCAGAATTCACGATGTATCAGGTCGATGCCTTCACCAGCGCGCTTTTCCGCGGCAATCCGGCCGCCGTTCTGGTGCTGGACGACTGGCTGCCCGAGGCAACCATGCAGAACATTGCCGCCGAGAACAATCTGGCGGAGACGGCATTCGTGCGGCCCAACGGCAGGGGATGGGACCTGCGCTGGTTTACCCCGGTGCACGAGGCGCCGTTCTGCGGCCATGCCACGCTGGCGACCTCGCACGTGCTCGCGCATGAGATGGGCATTGACGGCCAGCTGGTGTTCGAGACGCAGGTCGGCACCTTGCGCGTCGATCGCAGCAATGATGGCTATCAGCTTGATTTTCCGAGTTTTCCGCCTGAGATCCTGAGCGAAATTCCAGCACCGTTGAGGGCCATTTTCGGCACGGGCGAGGTCAAGGCGTTCCGCAATTTCGAAAACATGTTCGTCGAACTTGCCGATGAACGGGCGGTCGTGGAGTTCGTGCCTGATCTGCCCGCAATCCTGAAACTCGATCCCTTAAGCCTTGTGATCACGGCAAAGGGCGATGAGCACGATTTCGTCTCGCGCTACTTTGCACCGCTCGCCGGCATCCCGGAGGATCCGGTCACCGGTTCCATTCACGCGACGCTGGTGCCCTACTGGGTGCAAAAGCTGGGCAAGACGAACCTCTCGGCCTTCCAGCGCTCCAGCCGCGGCGGGCATCTCCTGTGCGAACTCAAAGGCGACCGCGTGCTTCTTTCAGGATCGGCGGTCACCTTCATGAAGGCGCAAATCTACCTGCCCTGACCCAGCGCCTCGCCAAACAGCACCGGCTCACCCTGCGACGGCGTGACGATTTCGCCGTCCCACATCACCTTGATGCCGCGCACGATGGTGCCGACGGGCCAGCCGGTGACGATCCTGCCGTCATAGGGCGTCCAGCCGGCTTTCGAGCCGACCTGCGCATTGGTGATGGTTTCGCGCCGCTTCATGTCGACGATGGTCAGATCCGCGTCATAACCGACGGCGATGCGGCCCTTGCGCGCCATGCCGAACAGGCGGTTGGGGCCGTGCGAGCTCAGGTCGACAAACCGTTCGATCGACAGGCGCCCGGCATTGACATGATCCAGCATGATCGGCACCAGCGTCTGCACGCCGGTCATGCCCGACGGCGATGCCGGATAGGGCTTTGCCTTTTCTTCCAGCGTGTGCGGCGCATGGTCGGAGCCGAGCACATCGACAATGCCCTGTCCGATGCCCTTCCAGATGCCGTCGCGGTGGCGCGCATCGCGCACCGGCGGGTTCATCTGGATCAGCGTTCCCAGCGTGGCATACTGGCTGGCATCCAGCGTCAGATGATGCGGCGTTGCCTCACAGCTGGCCACATCCTTGTGCCCGGCGAGGAAATCGATTTCTTCCGCCGTGGAAATATGCAGGACATGGATGCGCGCGCCGGTTTGGCGCGCAATGCGCACAAGCCGCTCGGTGCACTGGAGCGCGGCAATTTCATCGCGCCAGACCGGGTGCGAGGCGGGATCGCCGGCAATGCGGTAGCTTTCGCGCTCGCGCAGGCGGAACTCGTCCTCGGAGTGGAAGGCGGCGCGGCGGCGGGTGTTGCGCAGGATGGAAGCCACGCCTTCGTCATCCTCGACCAGGAGATCGCCGGTGGACGAGCCCATGAACACCTTGATGCCTGCAGCGCCGGGCAGACGTTCCAGTTCGGCCACGTCTTTCGCATTGTCGCGCGTGCCGCCGACCCAGAAAGCGAAATCGCAATGCATGCGGTGATTGCCGCGCCGCACCTTGTCTTCCAGCGTTTCCGCCGACGTGGTCAGAGGTTTGGTATTGGGCATTTCGAAGACGGCGGTGACACCGCCGAGGACGGCCGAGCGCGAACCGCTTTCAAGATCCTCCTTGTGCTCGAGGCCGGGCTCGCGGAAATGCACCTGGCTGTCGACAACACCGGGCAGAATATGCAGGCCGGTCGCATCGATGATCTCGCCGGCGGAGGCACCGCCGAGATTGCCGATGGCGGCAATGCGGCCATTGGTGATGCCGATGTCGCGCAATCCGACACCATCCTGATTGACAACCATTCCGCTTCTGAAAATCGTATCGAACGTCTGTGCCATCTGCTTTCCATTCCTGCCTTGCGAACCCTTCCCTTGCGGCTTACGTAACGGGGACAGCAAAGGCAAGGGTGATATGATGCCATCGGCAAACTTAAGCGGCAGAGCGATTCTCGACGTAACCGGAGACGATGCGGAAAAGTTCCTGCAGAACCTGATCACCACCGATCTCGATACCCTCAGTGAAGGCGACCTCAAACCCGGCGCGCTGCTGAGCCCGCAGGGCAAAATCCTGTTCGAGTTCCTTGTCTCCCGATCAGTGGAAGGTCTCGTGCTCGATACGCTGCAAACCTCGGTCGCCGATCTCCAGAAAAGACTGACGCTCTACAAGCTGCGTGCCAAAGTGCAAATTACCCTGCGGCCTGAATCGGTTATCCGGGTTTCATGGCACAATGAGTCAGGCACTTCAGATGATGATTCAAGCCTGCACGACCGCCGCTTTCCCGATGCCGTGAATGTCCGCCGCCAGTATGGTGGTAAAGCCGCACCGACGGCGGACGAATCGCAATGGACGGCGCTGCGCATTGCCCACGGCGTGGCGGAAGCGCCGCTCGACTATGCGCTTGGCGATGCGTTCCCGCATGATGTCAATCTCGACCAGACCTCCGGTGTGTCCTTCAAAAAGGGCTGCTTCATCGGCCAGGAGGTTGTCTCGCGCATGCAGCACCGCGGCACGGCGCGCCGGCGCATTCTCATTGCCTCGGGCAATGCCAGCCTGCCGGAAACGGGTACGGCCATTACCGCCAACGGCCGCGAAATCGGCACGCTCGGCAGCGTCGCAGGCAATGCAGCGCTGGCGCTGGTGCGCATCGACCGTGTCAAGGACGCCATGGATGCGGGCACACCGATCCTGTCAGGAGATGCGGTTCTTACCCTTGCCATTCCGCCCGAACACCGCTTTACATTTCCCGTGACGACCGAAGGGGCCTGAGCGGGAGAATCCATGCCGAAACCGGCAGCAGCCAAAACCAAGCAGACCAAAGAAACGCGGGCATGGCAGCGCATGCTGTCGGGCCGCAGGCTCGACCTGCTTGACCCCTCGCCGCTCGACATCGAAATCGAAGATATCGCGCAGGGCCTGTCGCGCGTGGCGCGCTGGAACGGCCAGACCGTCGGCGAGCACGCCTATTCGGTGGCGCAGCATTCCCTGCTGGTCGAGCACATCTTCGGCCTGATCGTCCCCGATGCAAGCACCGAGCACCGGCTGGCAGCACTTTTGCACGATGCGCCGGAATATGTGATCGGCGACATGATCTCACCGTTCAAGGCGGTGGTGGGCGGCGATTACAAGAGCGTCGAGCTGCGCCTGCAGCAGGCCATCCACCTGCGCTTTGCCCTGCCGCCAACCGTATCGCAAAGTCTGCGCGGCCTGATCAAACGCGCCGATGCCGTCGCCGCCTATTTCGAGGCGACGCGGCTTGCCGGTTTTGCTGAGAAGGAGGCCGTGCTTTTCTTCGGGCGGCCGCGCGGAATCGACCCGCAATGTCTCGACTTGACGGCCATGGCCACCCAGAATGCGCAGAATGCCTTTTTGCAGCGTTTTGCTGTATTGGAATCACATCGCGCCAGCAAGACATAGAGGCCAGCCATGCCGCATATCATCGTCACTCCCCTTTCCCGGCTTGCCGAAACGGCAACACGGTCCGGCGCACGGGACATGGTGACCCTGATCAACATGGGCACCCCGGTTGAACGGCCCGCCGAAATCGCCGAAGCGCGCCACCTGTTTCTCGGTTTCAACGATATCATCGAACCGGCTGACGGCATGACGCCGCCGGGTGCCGAGCACGTGCACAGCCTGATCGCCTTCGGCCGCAATTGGGACCGGCAGGCGCCGCTGCTCGTGCATTGCTATGCCGGTATCTCGCGCTCCACCGCCGGGGCCTATATCACCGCGCTGGCGCTCAACCCCGCGCTTGACGAGGTCTGGCTGGCCCAGACCCTGCGCCGGAACGCGCCTTCCGCCACGCCCAACAGCAGGCTGGTTGCCCTCGGCGACGACATCCTTGGCCGCAAGGGGCGCATGGTCGATGCGATCAAGGCGATCGGGCGCGGCGAGGACGCATTTGAAGGCACCCCCTTCATCCTGCCGCTCGCGGTCCAGCCATGACAACCACCGGTGCGCCCAACGCCGTCGAAATCAACCTGAGCGCCGCCATCGCCGCGGTTGCCGACAACGACCCGCTGATCCTGACGACACCGGCCAGCGACGATGCGCAGCGCGATGAACTGCCGTTCGGGCCGTTCAATCCGCTGGCGCACCGCACCTTCGAGACAGGCCTGCGCGAGTGGGTGGCGGAGCAGACGCCGCTGCGCCTCGGTTATGTCGAGCAGCTCTACACATTCGGCGACCGCGGGCGGCACAAGACGGCCGAGGACCGTGATCTGCACATCGTCTCCGTCGGTTATCTCGCACTGACCCGGATCACCGACGACAACCGGGAAGCGCTGCGCAAATCCGGCGCACGCTGGCGCAGCTGGTATTCGTTCCTGCCGTGGGAGGACTGGCGCGGCGGCAAGCCCGCCATGATCGATGACACCATTCGCCCTGCATTGTGCCAGTGGGCAGAACAGGGCAACTCGCATGCGCGCCTGAGCCGGTTCCGGCTGGCCTTCGGCGACGAGGGCATCGCCTGGGACGAAGAGCGTGTACTGGAACGCTATGAACTGCTCTACGAGGCGGGTCTCGTCACCGAGGCCGTACGCGACGGGCGCGCCGACCCGCCTGCCCTCACTGGCAATCTCGGCCTGCCCATGAGTTTCGATCATCGCCGTATCCTGGCGACGGCGATTTCACGCCTGCGCGCCAAGCTGAAGTACCGTCCCGTGGTGTTCGAACTGATGCCGCCGACCTTCACGCTTACCGCGCTGCAGGAAACCGTGGAAGCCATCTCCGGCCGCCACCTGCACAAGCAGAATTTCCGCCGTCTGGTGGAAGGGACGGAACTGGTCGAGCCGACCGGGGCCGAACAGACACAGGCGCGCGGCCGCCCCGCTGCGCTTTACCGGTTCCGGCACAATATATTGGAGGAGCGCAGCGTCGCGGGCCTGCGGGTCGGCGGGCGCGGATAGGGAGGGGATATGACCGACAAACCCAGTGCCGTGAACGCCGAAGGCATTGCGGAACCGTTCGCTGTGGAAAGCGTGCCGTGGCAGGACTGGTCGGAAGGCAGCCGTTACGGCTCGCGCTTCCGCTATCTCTCTGCCTTCGGCGGTGCCAGCCATGTCGGCGTTGCGATGGAGGAACTGGCGCCGGGCATGGAGTCCAGCCTCAACCATTATCACATGCTGGAGGAAGAGCAGGCGCTGATCGTGGCGGGCGAGATGACCCTGAAGCTCGGCGACAAGACCTATCTGGTCAAAGCCGGCGATTATGTCTGTTTTCCCGCGGGCCAGAAGGCCGGACATTCCTTCTACAACCACAGCAGCGAGCCCTGCCGCTTCCTCATCATCGGCGAGAAGAACCCGCATGACGTGATCGTCTATCCGGAAACCGGCCGGGTCAGCGTCCGCCTGACCGGCGAAGGCTATGACAAGTCGGCCACGATGGAATATTGGCAGGGCGCCGATATGGAACGGAAGGGGTAATAATACGAACGTCGAATTGACGGGATTGCAAAGTGTAAGCAATCTGCTTACATGATCAAGACGTTTAAGAATAAAGCGGTTGCTGATCTCTGGCGTGATGGCAGATCAAAAATTGATGTGCGATTGCACAAGCGAATTCTCGTGCGGCTCGATCGCCTTAATGTCGCAACAGGGATCGAACAGCTGAATCTTCCAGGTTTTGATTTTCATTCCCTGAAAGGTTTTAAACCAACCAGATACACCATTCACATCAATGGTCCTTGGTGCATCACGTTCAGTTTTGAAAACGGTCATGCATATGACGTCGACTTTGAACAATACCACTAGGAAGTCCAATGACGAAAATGACATCCAGCCCAGATCGTTGCCCGTCCCATCCCGGCGCGCTGCTTGATGATATCATTCCGGCGACTGGAAAGACCAAGGCGGAAATTGCGCAACTTCTGGGAATATCGCGCCAACATTTCTATGACATTATCGGCGAGCGCAAGCCGGTGTCCCCGGCCGTGGCGGCGCGCCTTGGCAAGGCTTTCGGCGATGGCGCAGCGGTATGGCTGCGGATGCAGGCAGCCTATGACGCCTGGCATGCGGAGCGCGAAGTCGACGTCAGCAAAATTCCGACGATCCGCGCCGCATAACCTTACTTCAGGAGATATACGTTCTCATCGCCCGGAAATGCCCGTGCGCGGACATCATCCGCATAGGCTTTCACCGCGGCGTCGATACCGGCGCCGACCGTGCCGTAGACCTTGACGAATTTGGGCGGTTTGGGGTTGTAACCCAGCATGTCTTCCAGCACGAGAATCTGCCCGTCACATTCTTTCGACCCGCCGATGCCGATGGTCGGAATTGGGATTTCCCGGGAAATCTCGGCGGCGAGCGGCTCGACGATGCCTTCGAGCACCACGGAAAACGCACCGGCATCGCTGACCGCCTTGGCATCCGCCTTGATCAGCGGCCACAGCGCCGTGTCGCGCCCTTGGGTCTTGAAGCCGCCGAGCGTGTTGATCGACTGCGGCGTCAGGCCGATATGCGCCATCACCGGAATGCCGCGTTCGGTGAGAAAGCGGATGGTCTCGGCCATGCGCACGCCACCTTCGATCTTGATGGCGCCGCAGCCGGTTTCCTGCATCACCCGTGCCGCATTGCGGAACGCCGTGGCGGGGCTTTCCTCATAGCTGCCGAAGGGCATGTCGACGACGACCATGCCGCGTTTCGAACCACGCACGACAGCCTTGCCGTGCATGATCATCATGTCGAGCGACACGCCAAGCGTTGATTCCATGGCGTAGAGCACCATGCCGAGACTGTCGCCGACGAGGAGAATATCCGCATGATTGTCGACGATGCGGGCCGTGTTGGCGTGATAGGAGGTCAGCGCCACGATGGGTTCGCCGCCCTTGCGTGCACGGATTTCCGGCGCCGTAACCCGGCGAATGACGATTTCCTGGCTCATCTGGATGCGCTCCCCTCGCGTTGTTGTCAGCCGATCACGCGCTGGTCGATCAGCCGGACTTTGCCGAAGCGCACCGTGAGCAGGATGACCACGGGCTGTTTGAATTTACCCGAGACGGGATCGAGCGTCTGGGCGTCGCGGATATCGACGGCTTCGACGTCGCCCTGCTTTTCCGTTTCCAGCATCGTGCGCACCGCATTGCGGATGGCCGCCACCGAACGCTGCCCTTTTGCCACCATCGCATCGGCAAGATCGAGCGAGCGCGGCAGGATCGCCGCCGCCTTGCGGTGTGCGGGTGTCAGCATGGCATTGCGCGAGGAGCAGGCGACGCCATCCGCTTCGCGCACCGTTGCCACGCCGGTGATGACGATGGGCATGTCGAGATCGGCGACCATGCGGCGGATGATCGTCAATTGCTGATAATCCTTCTCGCCGAAGAAGGCGTGGTCCGGCTGCACGATGTTGAACAGTTTCGTCACCACCGTGCTGACGCCGCGGAAATGGCCGGGCCGGATCTTGCCGATCAGGATGCGCGAGAGAACCGGGTTTTCAACGATGGTGTTGGCGCCCGCCCGGTAGATTTCGGCCACCTCCGGCGTGAAGACATAATCGACGCCTTCGGCTTTCAGCTTGGCGAGATCGCCGGCCATGTCCCGGGGATAGGTGGACAGGTCCTCGTTGGGACCGAACTGGGTCGGATTGACGAAGATCGACACGACAGTCACATCGCAGGCGGCGCGCGCGTGGCGCACCAGCGTCATGTGGCCGATGTGCAGATAGCCCATGGTCGGCACGAGACCGATGCTCCGGCCCTTCAATCGTTCCGCCTTGAGGGCGGCGCGCAGCTCGGCGATGGTGGCGATGACTTTCATTTCAGTTCTATGTCCAGTCCGATATCCAGCGTTGGCGCTGCCATGGTGATCTTAGAGGTCGAGATGTAATCGACGCCGGTTTCGGCGATGGCCTTGATCGTATCAAACGCAATATTGCCCGATGCTTCAAGTCTGGCGCGGCCTGCATTGATTTTCACCGCCTTTTCAAGCAGTTCCGGCCCCATATTATCAAGAAGAATCACATCGGCATTGACGGACAATGCCTCATCGAACTGGTCGAGGCCATCCACCTCCACCTCGATCTTGACGAGATGTCCGGCATAGGCCCGCGCGGCCAGAATGGCCTTGGCGACACCGCCTGCAACAGCAATGTGGTTGTCCTTGATCAGGATCGCGTCATCAAGGCCGAAGCGGTGGTTGGAACCGCCGCCGCACTTCACCGCATATTTGGCGAAAGTCCGCATGCCGGGAATGGTTTTGCGCGTGTCGCACACCCTTGCATGGGTATGGGCGATCAGGTCGGCAAAGCGGGCGGTATAACTGGAGATTCCGCTCAGATGCATGAGGAAATTGAGCGCCACGCGCTCGGCCGACAGGATGGCGCGGGCATTGCCTTCGACAATGGCGATGATGTCGCCGGGTTTCACCCGCACGCCGTCCTTGACCAGGGCGGTGAATGTCACGTCGGGATTGATCAGGATGAAGGCCTTGCGGGCAAATTCCATGCCGCAGATCACGCCGGCCTCGCGGCTGGACAGAACCGCCTTGGCGGTCGCCTCCTCCGGGAGCGTGGCATTGGTGGTCAGATCACCGGCGCGCCCGAGATCTTCGAGCAGGGCGGCGCGTACGGCGTCGTCGATCAGCAGTCCCGGCAATGATGGGGGAAACGCCTTCTGCGCTACAGTTGCTTTCTGAGACATATTCATCAGCTCTCTCCACCTGCGCCTAGGCGCGTTCCATCATGTCGCCGACATAGGCCTGCGCATCGTCCAGTGTCAGGAATGTCCGATGCTGCCATTCCCGGCGTTTTTCGGGAAAATCGGTGCGGAAATGGCCGCCGCGGCTTTCCTCGCGGCGCAAGGCACTGACCGCCACCAGCTTGGCGGTGGCCAGCACATTGCGGAATGCCGGATCGCGGTTGGCCCGTTCAAGGGCGAGAATGGCCTTCAGCCCGGCGCGCATATCCTCGCCGTTGCGGATCACCCCGAAGCTGGCGCTCATGGTCCTGCGCAGCGTCGCCATGGCGGAACTGTCGCCTTCGGTCTGCAGGTCATCGCGGTCGACCGATCCGGCCGACCAGTTATCGACCGGTTTCGCGCCGTCCCTGCCGATTTTGGCAGCGATGCGGGCAGAGAACACGACTGCCTCCAACAGCGAATTGGATGCGAGGCGGTTGGCGCCATGGGCACCCGTCGAGGTGCATTCGCCGCAGGCCCAGAGGCCGTCAATCGAGGTGCGCCCGTCGGCATCGGTGAGGATACCGCCCATGAAATAGTGGGCGGCGGGAATAACGGGGATGGGCTGGGTCACGGGATCGATGCCGGCGTCGCGGCAATAGCGGTACACCGTCGGAAATTCGTCGGGGAACGCCGCGCCGACCGCCGTGGTGCAGTCGAGCCAGGCGCCCCGCCCCGCCATGACTTCGGCATAGATGCCGCGCGCCACCACATCGCGCGGGGCAAGTTCGCCATCGCTGTCGATTTTCAGCATGAAGCGCTCGCCGTCGCGGTTGATCAGTGTCGCGCCATGGCCGCGCAATGCTTCGGTTGCCAGCGGCGCCGGGTCCTTGTGCACGTCAAGCGCCGTCGGGTGAAACTGCACGAACTCCATATCGGCCATCATGGCACCCGCGCGGGCAGCCATGCCGATGCCCTCGCCGCGCGCCTCGGACGGATTGGTGGTGACCGCATAGAGATGCCCGATGCCGCCCGTGGCGATGACGACCGAACGGGATGCAAGGCGTATCTTCTCGCCCCGGCCCGCATCGGCGCGGGCGATCACCCCGGTCACGGCGCCCTTTTCCGTGGTGATGTCTTCCACCACATAGCCTTCCATCACACGAATGGACGGGGTGTTCTCGACGGTGTGCACCAGCGCCTGCATGATGGCGCGGCCCGCCATGTCGCCGCGCACACGGACGATGCGGCTTTCCGAATGCGCCGCCTCACGCGACACCTGCAGCTTGCCTTCCAGATCGCGGTCGAACGGCACGCCGTAGCCAAGCAGGTCGTGCACGCGGGCAGCGGCTTCCGTTGCCATCAGCCGTGCAATGCTTTCGTCCACGATGCCGTCACCGGCGGCCATCGTGTCGGCCACATGCTTGTCCGTGGTGTCGCCGTCGGAGACGGCGGCGGCAATGCCCGCCTGCGCCCAGGCCGAGGACGCACCGCGGCCGATGGGTGCGGCCGCGAGAATGGTGACGGGACGCGGCGCAAGCTTCAGCGCGCAGAACAGGCCGGCCAGACCGCCACCGATAATGATCACCGGCTCAACCGGCGCCGGGGCCTTGGAGAATGGTACGCTCATCGGAATTACCCCTGTTGCCCAGCCGGGCCGTTGGGTTGAAGGTCAGTTCTTGAGGTTCACCATGCGCTCGACGGCAAGACGGGCACGTTCGGCAACCAGCGGATCGACGTGAATTTCCTCACGCATGTAGACGAGGCTTTCCAGAATGTTCGGCAGCGTGATGCGCTTCATGTGCGGGCAAAGGTTGCACGGCTTGATGAACTTCACGCCGGGCACTTCCGACTCGATATTCGACGCCATCGAGCATTCCGTGACGAGAAGCACCTTTGCAGGCTTCCGGTCCTTCACATAATTGATCATGCCGCTGGTGGAGCCGGTATAATCGGCGATGGCCACGACTTCCGGCGGGCATTCCGGATGGGCAATGATCTGGATATCCGGATCGGCAACCCTGTAAGCCAGAAGCTCATCGGCGGTGAAGCGCTCATGCACTTCGCAATGGCCCTTCCAGGTGAGGATCTTGACATCGGTCTGGGCGGCGACGTTCTGCGCCAGGAATTCGTCGGGAATGCACAGAACCCGGTCAACGCCAAAGCTCTCGACCACCTGAACGGCGTTGGCCGAGGTGCAGCAGATATCGCTTTCCGCCTTCACCTCGGCCGAGGTGTTGACATAGGTGACGATCGGCACGCCGGGATAGGTTTCCCGCAGCAGGCGGACATCGGCGCCGGTGATGGATTCAGCCAGCGAACAGCCGGCTCGCATATCCGGAATAAGAACGGTTTTCTGCGGGTTCAGCAGTTTCGAGGTCTCGGCCATGAAATGCACGCCGCACTGGACGATGATTTCCGCGTCGACACGCGTGGCCTCGCGGGCCAGCTGCAGGGAGTCCCCGACAATGTCGGCGACGCAATGGAAAATTTCCGGCGTCTGGTAATTATGCGCGAGAATGACGGCATTGCGCTGCTTCTTCACCCGGTTGATCGCCGCCACATAGGGCGCGTAAACCGGCCATTCGATGCGCGGAATATGATGTGCGACCCGCTGGTAGAGGTGTTCGGTTTCCGCCGCCACTTCCGGGGTGAAAGACAGGTCCGGCATGGTGAGAACGCCGAAACGCTCCGCTGCGGATGGGCCGGCGATAGGGCCGTTTACGGTGCGCGCAGTGCTGGTCATCGTCTTTTCCTCCAAGGGCAACCTCCTCAGATTGCCTGCTGCCGATCATTTATACTCAATATGAGCATATTTGTGATCAAAAGAAAAACGGCAAGGCCGTCGCTGAATACATAGGCCAATATTTCCACGGCTTCAAGGGGCAGATTTTCAACAATCGGCTAAAGATTGCGGGAGGAATGAACGCGCCGAAGACAATCCGGCGCGGGTTTTCCCTGTGTCACGCATGACGTGCGAGCCGATGGAAACGCCCGGCTTGAGGGCATTTCCCCGATTTATTTCAGAGGGTTAGTACGTGGTTCCCCGGTGGCGGTAATAGTTGCGGTCCTGCCGGTCACGTTTGGCCGGGCTGTCGCCACCCAGACGCGGCGAGCAATCGGTGAATATTTTCGCGTTGATATCCGTTGGCCGGTCGCAAAAGACCAGCGGGCTGACCCGGCCCGAATTGGCGCAACCGGCCAGGGTAATGGTGGCCAAAGCCAGAAGTGGCAGAAGAAATCGCATCGGGAAAACCTTTGTCTGTATGTGCGGCAGGGAATCGAAGGACCCATAACGTATCAATTGTGTTGATGTGCCAATTCACATCTATTCAATTGATTGAGAGTACAAATAGGATAATTCTCTCCTGGATTTAAGGGGAGAGACCATGATTCAATCGCGCACAGCAAAGCCTGCGGGCTTACCGTGGCTGATCATCACCGCCGGTTGTCTCATCGCGGTCATGACATTCGGCCCGCGCTCGGCCATGGGTCTTTTCCAGTTGCCGCTGCTGCATGACAAAGGCTGGGACCGCACCACATTCGGCATGGCCATCGCCCTGCAGAATCTGTTCTGGGGTATCGGCCAGCCCTTCTTCGGCGCCATCGCCGACAAATTCGGCACATGGCGGGTCCTGCTGATGTCCGCGATCCTCTACAGCGCCGGGCTGATCCTCATGGCATGGGCTTCCTCGCCCGGCATGCTCTATATCGGCGGCGGCCTTCTTGTCGGCCTCGGCATCGCCTCCGGTTCCTTTGGAACGATCCTTTCCGCATTTGCCCGCAATGTTTCGGCCGAAAAACGCACCTTCGTCTTCGGCCTCGGCACCGCAGCGGGTTCCGCCGGCATGTTTGTGTTTTCGCCGCTCAGCCTTGCGCTGATCGAGCGTTTCGGCTGGTCTGATGCGCTGGTCTATCTCGGCATCGCCATGCTGATCGTACCGCTCCTCGCCATCCCGCTGCGCGGCAATTCCACCAGCGGCCGCGTCAGCGAGGCACAGTACAAGCAATCCATGGGCGAAGCCCTGCGCGAAGCGCTCGGCCACAGAAGCTATGTGCTGCTGACGACAGGCTTTTTCGTCTGCGGCTTCCAGCTGGCGTTCATCACCGCGCACTTTCCCGCCTATATCAGCGATATCGGCATCGATGCCAAATATGCGGTGCTGGCGCTGGCCCTGATCGGCTTTTTCAACGTGATCGGTTCGCTGGCATCCGGCGTCATCAGCCAGCGCTATTCCAAGCCGAAATTCCTCGCCTATCTCTATATCGGCCGCTCGGTGCTGGTGGCGGCATTCCTGCTGTTGCCGCAGACCGGTGCATCCGTCGTGGTGTTTGCCATTGTGATGGGGCTGATGTGGCTTTCAACCGTACCGCCGACCAATGCGCTGGTCGCCATCATGTTCGGCACGCGCTATCTCGGCATGCTCGGCGGCATCGTGTTCTTGTCGCACCAGATCGGCTCTTTCCTCGGCGTCTGGCTGGGCGGCTATCTCTACGATCACTTCGGCAGCTACAACCCCGTGTGGTGGCTGAGTGTCGTCCTCGGGATTTTCGCCGCCATCGTGCATTGGCCGATTGAAGAGCGCCAGGCGGACCGCCCCGCCCTGCAACCGGCCGAATAGGCTGCGTTACGGCTGAAGGCGCTTACGGATGGGTTCGAATTCCGGCGTGGCCTTGCGTTTGACCGGATCCGGCTCGTTCGCATCGATGGCTTCCCAGTACTTCCAGTTCAGCTTTTCCGATCCAAGCTCGTAGTCCATGCCGTCCCAGCTGTCCTCACGGAAACTGTAAAAAGCCCAGTGCAGCCTGTCTTTATCGAGCACGGTCAAGACATCCTCGAGATAGGCCTTGCAACCCGCAAGCATGCGCATGCAGCCATATTCGCCTGCGACCAGCCGGTTGAGCGGGATATGATGCGCCTTGGCCCAGTCGACCGGCTTGGCGAGGTAATCGGCAACGTTCTGCGCATTCCATGTCACCGTTGATCCGGCATAGGGAACCTCGCCCGGATAGGCATAGGGCTTCTTCCGCTTGATATTCGGCGCGCTTGTTGCTTCGTAGGGCTCGTACATGTGGAAACTGTAAACGACCTTCGTGTCATCGAGCGGTGTCGGCCAGTAGCTGAAGGCATCGGCAGCTGCATACCACCCGGCATCCGCCATGACAGGTGTGACGGGATCGACCTTGCGGATTTCAGCGATCACCGTGTTGTAGAAGGCGATCAGGTCGCGCGAGCCGCCCTTCTGCTTGCCGTACCAGGCCTGCATGTCCGCAACACTGGCATGTTCGGCAATACCGCCCATCTTTTCCGGCGCGGGCTCGTTGATGATGTTGTAGGCCGCAATGGCCGGATGATCCTTCAGGGCGGTCGCCAGATCCCGCCAGAACTGCGCTGCCTCCTGCCATTTTGCCTTGTCCTGCCAGAGCCGGTCATCGAACGTGCCGTTGTTGTTCTGCGACCAGCGCATGGATGGCAGGGACAGCGGCGTGATGACGACCTTGAGGCCGGCCTTATCAGCGCGGTCGAGCGTCGCCTTCAGCGTGGCAAGATCGGACGGAGGGATGCCCTCGTAATGATCGGCATCGCCGATGAGAAAATCCCGCTTGGCCGGCTTCCACTTGTCGTAGGAGAGCCGCACCCAGCTTGCGCCATATTTTTTCAAGGCGTCGAAATAGGCCTGGTCCGGAGGCAAGCGATTGAAACTGTTGCCGCCATGCTGCGGCGTATCCCAAAAGGTGATGAGATCGGCGGCATTGGCGGCGCAGCTCATGGCGAGGGAGAGAAACAGGGTCGTCGCGATACGCATGGGCACTCCTTCGGATCAATGGTCAGAGGGACAACTGACGGGGCACTGCGGCGGCAATGGGCCGGGTTTTGCCCAGCGCGACAGTTATAAACAGAAACCGCCGCCTGACGGGTCAGACGGCGGCGATTTGCATCGATATGGTAAGCGGAGTGTTAATCGCGCAATGCCGCCTCGATCTTGTCGAGCGCCTCGGCCTTGCCGATGCCGGTGAGGAAGGCGAGCGTTGTGATCACCGGCTTGCCGAGATCCTTCGGCAACTGGGTCGTGGTGACGACAAGGTCGACATCATCGATCTGGCTGGCTACCTCGGTCGCCTTGCACTGGCGTGAATTGAACGTAATGCCGCGTTCCTTCAGCGCGTCCTCCACCGCGTGAGCGACGACGGTCGACGTCGCGATACCGGTTCCGCAGGCGAAAAGTACAGTCTTTTGTTTGGTCATTGGTCCCTCTTCATCCCGGATGGCGCATCAGGCCAAAAGCCGGGTCACATCGTCAACAGTGGTGGATCGCATCAGGGCGGAGATCGTGTCCGCCGACTGAATGGTCAAGGCGATTTCCTGCAGCATTTCGATCTGCTGGTCCTTGTCGTTGAGGGCCATCAGAAAAACCACGCTGACCTGCAGTTTTTCCTCCGGGTCCTCCATATTGCAAAAGGCCACCGGCCTGCACAGCGTCGCCATGGCGAGGCCCGGTTTCAGCACATGTTCCGGGTCCGTATGGGGAATGGCAACATTGTTGTCCAACCCCAGCGGCAAGCCGGTGGGCAGCGCCGCCTCGCGGGCAAGCACCGCCGCGGCAAAGCTCGGCTTCACATAACCCAGGCTGTGCAAACGATCGGAAAGAATCCGGATCACGTCCTGATCATTCCCGGCCTCGACCCCAAGGACAATCGCCCCGGGATCGAGATAGTTCATCAGGGCTTTCGCCATTCACTTACTCCAGTATACGTCTTGTCAGGCAGTCTTGTCGGCGTTTTCATCGGCACCGGCGGCACGTTCCCATGCGGCGGTGTTGCGGTGATAGGCCCAGAAGGCACCGGCGATGACGATGGCAATGACACCAAGACCCGCCGCGCCGAGACCGCGGATCGCAGCGATCACCGCATAGGACACCCACAGGAACCCGTCGACGACGCTGGTGATCTGCACCGCATTGGCCGGCATCTTGAAGCCGGACGACTGGGCCGCGCTGGTGAACAGCGGTGCCAGCGCGTTGGCGACATAGAAGCCGACAGCCAGCGTGAAGGTGCCGACAATGACCATGCGGAAGACATTCCCCTTCAACAGCGGCGCTGTCATGGCAACGATGAACGGAATGACCGCCAGATCGGCAAAAAGAATGACGCGGTTGCCCGGCAGGATCACCGAGAGGATGATGGCAATCGGCACCAGGATCAGTGACGAAGAGATCGCCGCGGGATGGCCGATCAGAATTGCCGAATCAAGCCCGACCAGCAATTCCCTGTCGCCCGTCCGCTTCTTGACGAAAGCCTGCGCCGCATCGGAAACCGGCAGAAGCCCTTCCATCAATATCTTGACCATGCGCGGCAGCAGCAGCATCACGGCAGCCAAGGTCATGCCGGTCTGCAGCACCTTGCTGAGAACCACGCCGAAATCCCCGGCGTTGTAGTAGGCGATCACGCCGAGCACGAGACCGATGATCAGGCCGAGAATAACCGGCTCGCCGAAGACGCCGAAGCGCTTTTCGAAGGTTTCGGTGTTGATCTCGATCTTGTTGATGCCGGGAATCCGGTCGATGATCCAGTTCAAGATGATGGCAATCGGCAGGATTTGTGCTGAGGCCAGATGCGGCACGGAAATGCCGGGAATGCCATAGAACTGCTGCACGGCCTTGGCTGACCAGTCGGCAAACAGCAGGCAGAGCGCGACCATCAGCGCCGCGACGATCAGGCCGTAGGCCAAGCTGTCGGTGGCGGCGACGGCGAGCGAGCCGATGAAGGCAAAGTGCCAGAAATTCCACACGTCGACGTTCAGCGTGCGGGTCATGCGCGTCAAAAGCAGCACAATATTGACCGCAATACCGATGGGGATCACCCACAGGCCGACGGACGATCCGAAGGCGATGGCAGCGGCCGACGGCCAGCCCACATCGACGATATCGCGCTGAATGCCGGTATTGGTGACGATCGCCTTGGCGACATCGCCAATCGATGTGAGCATCAGCCCGAGCACCAGATTGATACCGATAAAGGCAACGCCGATGGTGACGGCTGCACGGAACGCGCGCCCCACCTTGGCGCCAAGAACCACGGCAATGATGAAAATAACGATCGGCAAGAGGACCGTCGGCCCCATCGTGTCGACGGCAGCCTTCAGGCCCGCCAAGAAACTGTCCATTTAAACCTCCCCAGCAACCCTGCGGCTGCGATACCCCAAACGCTGTTTTTGCGTCGCGCCAATGTTTGACAGGATATGCGGGAAAAACTAGCGGATTTTCCGAAAATTCGACCGAAATTCACACTTGTGCGCGGCGATTTCGCTGCAATTTCCCAGTTCCTGGGCAGATTTTCACAGACCGGGTAAAAGCTTGGCCATTCAGCCCGGCAAACCCCGAAAATGCGTGTTCAAGATGCCTCTGGAACCGGCACTGCCTGCTGGTCGCGATACCGCAGCGCAAGATTGACATTGCGTCCTGCGGTCATGCCGAGAAACCACGCCCAGACACCCGCGGCAATCGGCTGGACCGGCCAAATGGCAACCCATGCAGCATGGGATTCGATGCCGTAATGCAGAGTGAACTCGAAGGCGAAGCTGCCAAGGATAATCGCGAACATCATGATGTCACCCGGCACGGTGATCTGTCCGGCCTGCCGGTCGATGGCGATGGTCCAGCGGCGCGGCGAGGATGTCCCGATCCGCCGGATGCGGAAACAGGCCGAAGAACCCGCGAAAACCGAGAGCCGCAAACAACAGGGGCATGATGAGAAGCCGCCGGATGCGGATCGTGCGCCGGAAGCAGCGCGTAACCCCGACCCACAGCAATGCAATGAAGATAAAATAGACGTAGACCGGGATATGTGACATGGCAAAATCCATTCTCATTGTCAGTTCACCTCAAATAGACTACAATCCTAACAGTGTAAAGATGGTCTGAATACGCATGGACGAACACGATCAGAACCCCGCCGGTTATCATCATGGCAATCTGCGCCAGGCGCTGCTTGCCGCCGCCCGCGGGCTGCTGGAGGAACGCGGCCCCGGCGCTTTGAGTTTGCGCGAGATCGCCCGCCGGGTCGGCGTATCCGCGCCTTCGGCCTATCATCACTTCGCCAGCCTTGATGCCATTGCCGTGTCGCTGGCAGAGCAGGGATTCACGGAATTCGCCGAGCAGCTGGAAGCAGCCCCGACCAATGCCAAGGGCATGCTGGCGCCGACCGGCGAGGCCTATATCGCCTTTGCCCGCGCCAATCCGGCACTTTACCGCCTGATGTTCGGTGAAGGATTGCGCGGTGCTTCGAGGGAAAGCGAGGCCGTGCGCGCGCTGCGCCAGCGCGCCTATGAAAAGGTCAAAGCCGGCTTGTACAAAAGGCTGCCCGCAGAAGAGGTTCCCGCAGCGGCCCTGTTTCTATGGTCGCTGACCCACGGGCTGGCATTGCTGATGATCGACGGGCAAGTGGACGCCGGAGCTGATGCCGACGCATTGATCCGAAAGGTTCTGAGACTGTCGGGAACCGGCTTGCCGAGCGCCGGGTAGCAAGGTCTGATGTGCCGTCAAAAGCCTCAGCCGCCGCGCATGAAACTTTCGAGCGGGAAAATCGCGCACGTCTCGGTGCCGTGGGCCAGCAGCTTGCCGTTGGCATCGCGCAGGAAGGCTTCCGAGGTCGCCAGCGTGCGGCCGCGATGCACAAGCTTGCCCTCGCAGAAGACAGGGCCGGTATCGGGCGACAGCGGCCGCACCAGATTCACCTTGAATTCCACCGTGGTGTAGGCTTCGCCCGGCTTCAGGGTCGTCATCACGCAGCAGGCAAGCGCAGAATCCATCAGAGTCGCCACCCAGCCGCCATGAATGCCGCCCAGCGGATTGAGATGCTCCTGCGCCGGGACGCCCTTGAAGACAACCCGGTTCGGCTCGACCTCATGCAGGGCGAAGGACAGGGTTTTGGCCATGGGCGGAGCGGGATACTCCCCGCGCAGCATCGCCTGCAGGACATCGAGACCGCTGCGCTTTGCCAGATCGGCAAGCGGCAGCGTGCCGATACCACCGGGAAACGCGATGGCAGGCATGGTATCTGAACTCATGGTTGTGCTGACCTTTCCTGCGCGGCCTGGCCCTGCCCTGCCGTCCTTGCTATCGATCGCGATACCGCCGTCAAAAATCCGTCGCGCGACTCCGGCGCCTTCAGCGCCCGCGGTTCCCATACGTGCCGGGTGAAGAAGAAACTGGTCAGACGGAAAGCATCCGTCAGTTCCGCGAGCGACGCCGCCCGCACCTTCGAACTGATCATGAATGGCGGCATCGCCAGAAGCTTGTCGGCCCAGGGCGCACCGGCATCGCGCGATACAGCCCGGCCGGATTTCGGCGAGACATAGGCAAGGTTGTCGCCGCTGCCCGTCGCCGCGCAGCGTTTCAGGTCGAGCCCGAAACCCAGCTCCTCCAGCATCATCACCTCGAAGCGCAGCAGCAATTCACCCGAGATCAGCGGGTCGTCGCAATGTTCGAGGATGATGGCAAGCGTCTCGAAAAGCCCCTGATGCGGATCACGCTCCGGCAGGAGGCGCAGATGCGCGGCAGCCAGCTGCAGGGCATAGAGGCCGACGGGCTGTTCGATCAGCCGGGCAGCGGCAAAGGATACCGGCTCGACCTGCATCATGCCGAGATGCTCGTCAATGCGCGCGCGCCAGATCACATCCACCCGGTTGCCCGACTGCAGCAGCGGCTGCATGCGGCGGGAGCGGCCGCCGCGCACCAGCCCCATATGGCGGCCATGCGCACGCGTCATCAGTTCGAGGATCGCACTGGTTTCCCCGTGCCGCCTCGTTCCGAGTATGATTCCTTCATCCCGCCATTCCATGAGGCGAGACTCGCGCTATCCGTGCGGGAATTCAAGGCCCATTTCGCGGTAGCGCTCGGGATCATTGCCCCAATTGTCACGCACCTTGACGAACAGGAACAGATGGACCTTCTGTTCGAGGATTTCCATCAGTTCCTTGCGGGCGGACTGGCCGATGGCCTTGATCGCCTGCCCCTCGTGGCCGAGCACGATCTTCTTCTGGCTGTCGCGCTCGACATAGATCACCTGCTGGATGCGGACGGAACCATCCGGCTTCTCCTCCCAGCTTTCGGTCTCGATGGTCGACGAGTATGGCAACTCATTGTGCAGGCGCAGGTAAAGCTTTTCCCGGGTGATTTCCGCCGCCAGCATGCGCATCGGCATGTCGGAAATCTGGTCTTCCGGGTAATACCACGGACCTTCCGGCAGGTTGTCCGCAAGGTACTTCAACAGATCCTTGCAGCCATAGCCCTTTAGGGCCGAAATCATGAACGTCTTGTCGAAATTCACCTTCTCGTTGGCGCGCTGCGCCAGTTCCAGGAGTTTCGGCGCTTCGATGCGGTCGACCTTGTTGAGGACGAGAATGACCTTGCGCTTCTTCTCGTGCAGGCTGCCCAGAATGGCTTCCGCTTCTTCGTTGATGCCCTCTTCCACGTCGATCAGCACCAGAATGAGGTCGGCATCCTTGGCGCCGCCCCAGGCTGTCGTCACCATGGCGCGGTCGAGCCGGCGCTTGGGCTTGAAAATACCGGGGGTATCGACCAGCACCATCTGCGTGCGGTCGTGAATGACGATGCCGCGCACCAGCGCGCGCGTGGTCTGGACCTTGTGGGTGACGATCGAAACCTTGCTGCCGACCAGCTGGTTGACCAGCGTCGACTTGCCGGCGTTCGGCGCGCCGATCAAGGCGATGAAGCCCGAACGCGTCGGGCCTTCGGGCTGGGCCGTTTCCGGCGTTGCATCCTGTTCGGTCATGTCTGTCCTTCTTCCTGCGTCTTCTGACGGACGCCTTCCCGGTAAAGCAGGGCAACGGCCGCTTCCTGCTCGGCAATGCGCTTGGAGCGCCCCGTGCCGGTGGCTGGCGCAAAGCCCTTCACCTCTACCTTCACCGTAAATTGTGGATCGTGGTCCGGGCCGGTGCGCTCGACCACGCTATATATGGGCTGGGCACCATCCTGCTGGTGTGCCCATTCCTGCAATTCCGTCTTGGGATCGCGCTGCGCCGAGTTGATCTCGCGCGAGCGGGCATCCCAATACCGCTGGATGAAAGGTTGCGCCGCTTCCAGCCCGCCGTCCAGATAAATCGTGGCGATCAGCGATTCCACCACGTCGGCACGCAGGCTTTTCAGCCGCTTGTCCGCCAGTCCCTTCACATCGGAACCGGTGCGGATGAATTCATGCAGGCCGATTTCATCGGCCACCGCAGCGCATGTATCGGCATTGACCAGCGAGTTCAGGCGCAGCGACAACTCCCCTTCGCTCGCGGTCGGATAGGCGCGGAAGAGCATTTCGGCAATGACCAGCCCGAGAACGCGATCGCCGAGGAATTCGAGCCGTTCGTAATCCGATCCGACCGACTGGCGGGCACTGGCATGGGTCAGCGCGCGCTCCAGGCGGGCGAGATCGCGAAATGTGTGGCTCGTCTGCTCCTCCAGTCTGCGAACGGCGTCAGCGGACAGGGTCATGGGCGGCTCATTGGCTCTTCGGGGTGAAGGAGGTTCCGTTCACGCTGTGAAGCAGGCGGTCAAAGCGCAGCTCCGACGGCCAGCGCCACAGTTCCAGCGGGCTTGCCTTGCCGGCAATGGAGAAGAAGATGATGTTGGCACGGCCGATGAAGTTTTCGAAGGGCACGTAGCCGACGTCAAAGCGGCTGTCGGCGGAATTGTCGCGATTGTCACCCATCATGAAATAGTGGCCGGCCGGCACAACGAATTCACGCGTATCGTCGCCGAGACCATTGGGGGTCAAATCGAGCGTGTCATAGGTCACGCCGTTCGGCAGCGTTTCGCGGTAGACATCCACGGGACGGTTGACTTCGGTGACATCGGGATTGTTGATCTGGCCAACCTTGACGCGCGGCACGGCCACGTCGTTGAGGTAAAGCACGCCACCACGCATCTGCACGCGGTCACCGGGAAGGCCGACGACGCGCTTGATGAAATCCAGCGATGTATCGTTGGGCTTGCGGAACACGGCGATGTCGCCGCGCTGCGGCTCGCTGGCCCAGATGCGCCCGGAAAACAGGTTCGGCGCAAAGGGAATCGAGTATTTCGAGAAGCCGTAGGAGAATTTCGAAACGAAGAGATAATCGCCCTCAAGCAGGGTCGGACGCATCGAACCGGACGGAATGTTGAACGGCTGGAACAGCACGGTCCGGATCACCAGAGCGAGCAGCAGGGCCTGCACGACAACGCTGATCGTCTCGCCAAGACCGCCAGATTTTTTCACAACAGATTTGTCGCTCACGCTCGTCATATCTCCAAATTTCTAAGCTGCACCCTCTTAACCGCTGAATCTGCAGGGAGCAATGCTACATAGCTCTGCTCAATGGCGTTTGATTGCGGCTATTCCACGATTTTCAGCGCTTCGATAATCACGAATGCTTGCGCAAGCGGAAAATCGTCGGTGATCGTCACGTGGATGTGCGCGGTATGTCCGGCGGGCAGAATCGCCTCAAGCCGACGGGCGGCACCATTGGTGAGCCGCATCGTCGGCGCGCCGCTCGGAAGGTTGATCACCCCCATGTCGCGCCAGAAAACACCTTCGGACAACCCCGTCCCGAGCGCCTTCGCGCAGGCCTCCTTGGCCGCAAAACGCTTGGCATAGGAGGCGGCGCGCAGCTTGCGCCGTTCGGAGCGGGCCTGCTCGACCGGCGTGTAGACACGATCGATGAAGCGCCGGCCATGCCGCTCCAATGTCTTTTCAATGCGTCTTATATCAATCAGGTCACTGCCGATCCCGATGATCATGAGGGTTCGGCCACCTTTTCCAGCGCATAACCGGCCTTGCGGCGGTGCTGGAAGCTGGCAACGATCCAGCGGGTCGGGAAATAGACCACCAGGGCAGCGATGAAACCGAGGGGGATCGCGCCGATCAGCATCGGCTTGACGATCGGGCCCCACAATTCGGCGAAATCCAGATGCCGCAGCATGTGGCCGAGATGATGCGGGAAAGGCTCGTCGCTGGGGCCGCCGCTCAGGATGAACCGTCCGGCCTCCAGCGTCGCGCCCCAGATAAACGGCAGGAACAGCGGATTGCCGAGCGTCGTGCCAAGGATGGCGGCGGCAATGTTGCCGCCGATGATCCAGGCAATCGCCAGCGCCACGGCGATATGTACGCCGAGAATGGGAATGAACGAAGAAAAAATGCCGGCGGCAAGCCCTGCCGCAATAGCGTGCGGGGTTGCCCGCAGCCGCAGAACACGCTTGCCGAAATAGCGCAGCGACCGGCCGACCGAGCGGCGCGGCCACAACGCAGTACGCATCCGTTCACGGAAGCCCGGTTTGATACGCCGTTTGAAGAGCATTGGTATTCAAGTCCCTCGACGCCGGAGCCAGCGAGTGCGCAACTGGCTCAAGCGCTCACGTCTTTTGGTTAATCAAATATTACGACTACCAGGCTTAACGGGCGGAATTGCGGCAAGCTCAGGCGGTAATTGGTCCGCAGGATAGGCCGGGACTTCATATTCCGCCAGTGCAATCAGCGGCACGCCGACATCTGTCTTGCCGGCGGAGCGATCGATAATGCAGGCAGCAGCCAGAACCTCGGCGCCCAGTTCCTGCAAGGTGGTGACCGTCTCGCGGATCGACAAGCCCGTCGACACGATATCTTCGACGATGACGACGCGCGCACCCTTGGCAATTTCAAAGCGGCGCAGGCGGAACACACCGTTCTCGCGTTCGACCCAGATGGCCGGGACGCCGAGATGGCGCGATGTTTCATAGGCCGGGATGATGCCGCCGATGGCCGGTCCCACCACGTAGTCGATCGGGCCAAGACCGGCATTCCTGATCTTGTCCGCCAGCGCACGGCACACGCGCTCGGTCTTGTCCGCATGCATGAACACGCGGGCCTTTTGCAGGAATGTCGGGCTGCGCAAGCCCGATGTCAGGATAAAATGCCCTTCGAGCACTGCCCCTGCTTCGCGAAATACCTGCAGAACTTCATCCGTATTCATGTGTGCCCCTCTATCCGTTCACGCGCTGTGCATCGCTGACGCACTTGCTTTCCTTGAGTTTCGACAGGATCCGGTTGAGATGTTTCAGATCCCAGACCTCCAGGTCGACGATCATCTGCGTAAAGTCAGGCGCCGTGCGGACCATGGAGAGATTGTGAATATTGGTTTCGTTGGCGGCGATGATCTCGGCGATTTCTGCCAATGAACCCGGCGCATTGATCGCCGAAATGTTGATGCGGGCCGGGAAGCGGTCGCGCCGGCTCTCGTCGATATCCCATCGCACGTCGATCCAGCGCTCCGGCTGGTCGTCATAGGCCATCAGCGCCGATGACTGGATCGGATAGATGGTCATGCCCGCACCGGGCTGCAGAATGCCGACGATGCGGTCACCCGGCACCGCACCTTCCGGCGAGAAATGCACGGGCATGTCGGGGCTCGCCCCGCGGATCGGCAGGGCATGCGGGCCGCCCGGCTCCCATCCCGTCGCGCCGTCGCTGCCTTCCGGCATCTTGAAGATCATGCCCGACGTGTTGCGGAAATTGACCCAGCCTTCCTCGCGTTCGCTCTGTGTCGGCTTGGGCTTGGAGTCCTGATATTCCGGATAGACCGCCTTCATGACATCGGAGGACGGCAGTTCCCCGCGGCCGACCGCGGCCAGAACATCGTCGATCTCCTTGCGCGCCAGACGCGGCAGGCCCTTCTTCAGTTCATCGCGCGAGTAGACTTTCCCGGCCCGCTCGAAAGCCCGCTCGAGAATCTGCGTGCCGAGGCCGGAATACTGCTTGCGCACCGCAATGCGCGTGGCACGGCGGATGGCAGCGCGCGCCTTGCCGGTGACGACCACCGATTCCCAGGCCGCCGGCGGTGTCTGCGCCTTGGAGCGGATGATCTCGACCTCATCGCCATTATGCAATTCGGTCATCAGCGGCATGATGCGGCCATTGACCTTGGCGCCGACGCAGCTGTCGCCGATATTGGTGTGCACCGCATAGGCGAAATCGATCGGCGTTGCCCCGCGCGGCAGGGCGATGAGCCGGCCCTTCGGCGTGAAGCAGAAAACCTGGTCCTGAAACAGCTCCAGCTTGGTGTGTTCGAGAAACTCTTCCGGATTGTCGCCTTCCGCCAGGGCTTCGATGGTCTGGCGCAACCAGGCATAGGCGTTGGTTTCCGTCGAAATAACATGCGGGTTCTGCGCGCTGCCGCGATCCTTGTAGATCGAGTGGGCGGCGACGCCGTATTCGGCAATGTCGTTCATTTCGCGGGTGCGGATCTGCAGTTCGACACGCTGGCGCGACGGACCGACGATGGTGGTGTGGATCGAACGGTAGTCATTCTGCTTGGGCGTCGAAATATAATCCTTGAAGCGGCCCGGCACCATCGACCACGTGGTATGGATGATGCCAAGCGCATTGTAGCAATCGGCGACGGTATCGACGACGACGCGGAAGCCGAAGATATCGGAGAGCTGTTCGAAGGAGAGCCCTTTGCTTTCCATCTTGCGGAACACCGACCAGGCCTTCTTCTGCCGGCTTTTGACACTGGCCTTGATGCCGCGCTTTTCGAACAGGCTGGAAAGATCGGTTTCGATCTGCGTCAGCGTGCTGCGGTTCTTTTCCATCAGCTCGGCGAGCCGGTTGGTCACGGCATTGAAAGCTTCGGGATTGATGTAGCGGAAGGCCAGCCCTTCCAGTTCCTCGCGCATATCCTGCATGCCCATGCGCCCGGCGAGCGGCGCATAGATATCCATGGTTTCCTCGGAAATGCGCAAACGCTTGTCCGGCGGCACGTGATGCAGCGTGCGCATATTGTGCAGGCGGTCGGCGAGCTTGACCAGCAGCACCCGCACATCGTCGGAAATCGCCAGGAGCAGCTTGCGCAGGTTTTCCGCCTGCACGGCCTTTTTCGAGACGAGGTCCAGCTTTTTCAGCTTGGTCAGGCCCTCGACGAGCTTGCCGATGTCGGGCCCGAACAGCGTGTCGATTTCCTGGCGGGTCGCCGATGTATCCTCGATGGTGTCATGCAGCAGGGCAATGGCGATCGTCGCCTCGTCCAGATGCATGTCGGTGAGGATCGCGGCCACTTCGAGCGGATGGGAAAAGTACGGATCGCCCGATGCACGTTTCTGGTGACCATGCTTCTGCATGGCATAGACATAGGCTTTGTTGAGAAGCGCCTCATTGACGTCAGGCTTGTAACGCTGAACACGCTCGACAAGCTCATACTGACGCATCATGGACGGAAGCCTCCAAACCCAAAACTCTAAATTATCGAGCGATATATGGTAATTGCGTTACCAAGACGCAAAAATAATGCGCCGCAGAAAGACTGCGACGCATCACGATAGCCTGAACCGGCAATCAGTCGTGCTGAAAGCGCGACATTTGATTAATAGTCGTCGCTTTTTTCCGGAGCTACCAGACCTTCGATACCGGCCAGCAGTTCCTCTTCCGACATGCTGTCGAAGGAAACATTGTCGTCTGCCTCGATCTCGGCAATCTCGTTGCCTTCGCTGTCGCCGGAGGTGACCTGCGCTACCACAGCAACGGCTTCCGGCTCGTCGACTTCCACATGCTTCTGCAGCGAATGGATCAGATCTTCCTTGAGGTCGCCCGGCGAAAGCGTTTCCTCTGCGATTTCGCGCAGGGCAACAACCGGATTCTTATCATTGTCGCGATCGATGGTGATCGCTGCACCCTGTGAAATCAGGCGCGCGCGGTGACTGGCGAGCAAAACCAGTTCAAACCGGTTTTCGACCTTGTCAACGCAATCTTCAACAGTGACGCGGGCCATGAGCTGCCCCTTTCATTTTTAACTGAATTAGCGGATTAAGCGGGACATAACGCGGTTACACGGAAAAAACAAGCAAAAGCCGTCAACACGTTCGACGCGGGCTGTTTAACAGTAAAAAACAATCACCATATATTGAGCGGTTCCATCCAAAATTCGGACAAATTTTCCGCCCAGCTATTGGCTTTTCACCGAACCCGACGTAGTAAATATGCTACTTTCGTATAAGATCAGATCGAGCTTTATTACCTTCTAGCTGATTTGAAATTGAAGCTCACCTTTTTGAAATGGAACCTTATTATGTTTGATCCACGTGAAAAGATCGTTTTGTTTATCGATGGTGCAAATCTCTACGCAGCCTCAAAGGTACTGGGATTTGATATTGACTATCGCAAACTTCTTACAGCTTTCCAGAAAAGAGGCTATTTGCTTCGCGCGTATTACTACACAGCGCTTGTAGAAGATCAGGAATACTCATCGATACGCCCATTGATCGATTGGCTTGATTACAACGGATATAAGGTTGTTACGAAACCCGCAAAAGAATTTACCGATTCTGCCGGCCGCCGTAAGATCAAGGGCAATATGGACATTGAACTTGCTGTCGATGCCATGCAGTTGACGGACACGGTGGACCATTTTGTTATCTTCTCCGGCGACGGCGATTTCCGCTCCCTGGTGGAAGCCTTGCAGCGCAAGGGCCGCAAGGTCAGCGTCGTCTCGACACTTTCGACCCAGCCGCCAATGATATCGGATGAACTGCGCCGTCAGGCGGATCATTTCATCGACCTGACATCGCTGCGCACCGAAATCGGCCGCGAGGCATCCGAGCGCGCACCGCGCCGCGTCGAAGAAGAACAGGTCGATTACTAATAATCGCTTATTGATATTTGTGGAAAGATTCGGAAATGCCGCATGGAAAACCATGCGGCATTGTGCTTTTTAGCGCCCTATGAGTGTCGAACCTTCCCCCGATTGCCCGATCTGTCCGCGACTGCATGACTTCATCGCCGCATGGCGCGTGAAAGAACCGGCGTGGCACAACGCGCCGGTCCCCGCCTTCCTGCCTGCGGGTGGGATTGAGTCGGTTCAGCTGCTCATTATCGGGCTCGCACCCGGCCTGCGCGGCGCCAACAGGACGGGCCGCCCGTTCACCGGCGACTATGCGGGGGATTTGCTTTACGGCACGCTGGCAGAATTCGGCTTTTCCCGCGGCACTTTCGCCGCCCGGCCGGATGACGGCCTGGAACTGCTCGATGCGGCGATCGTCAACGCCGTTCGCTGTGTTCCGCCGGAAAACAAACCGGTCGGCGGCGAGATCAACAATTGCCGGCGGTTTCTGACGCCGACCATCCAGCAGTTCCGCAACCTGCGCGCCATCGTGACCCTTGGCACCATCGCGCACCAGTCGACGATACGGTCGCTGAAGCAGCCGGTGGCGAAATTTCCGTTCAGCCATGGCGGACAGTCCGATATCGGCGATATCCGCATTTTTTCCAGCTATCATTGTTCGCGCTACAACACGAACACCGGACGCCTGACCGAACCCATGTTCAAGAGCGTCTTCGCCGCCGTGCGCATGCATCTGGATGCTTCGGTTTAAGGGTACAATGCACCCACGCAATCAGCCGCGGTCGCGCAGCAGCCGTGACTTCTCACGGTTCCAGTCGCGCTGCTTTTCCGTCTCGCGCTTGTCGTGCAGTTTCTTGCCGCGGGCGACGGCAAGTTCGAGCTTCGCCCTGCCCTGATCGTTGAAATAAAGTTTCAGCGGCACGACGGTCATGCCTTCGCGGTCCACCGATTGCGCCAGGCGTGCCATTTCACGCTTGCTGACCAGCAGCTTGCGGTGGCGGCGCGGCGCGTGGTTGAAGCGGTTGGCCTGCAGATATTCCGGAATATAGGAATTGATCAGCCAGAACTCGCCGTTCTCGAGGCTCGCATAGCTTTCGGCAATGTTGGACTGGTTGTTGCGCAGGGATTTGACTTCCGTACCCTGCAACACAATGCCAGCCTCCATCGTGTCGAGAATCTCGAAATTGAAGCGCGCTCTGCGGTTCTCGGCAATGACCTTGCGAACCGTAATGGGTTTTTTGGCAGCTTTGGGCTTGTTCATGAGGCCTATATAATGCTTTGCAAGTAGGTCGTACACTCACAAATCTGGTCGAAATGGCGCCTGAAACGGCAAGAAGATGCGAGGAGAGGCGCGAAGGGCGGGGTCTTTCCCCCGACCGAGCGGTTCGACACTGCAGCTTGCAGCCGTTTCGGCGTCCGAAGGATATGGCTCAATTGTCAGTTGATCAAACCCGCATGTTTCATCGCCTGATCGATACGTTCGGCGGTAGCCGCTTCAATCGGGACGAGCGGGGAACGCACCGAATTGTTCATCTTGCCGAGCTTGGCCAGGGCATATTTCGGGCCCGTCGGGTTTGGCTCGATAAACAGCGCCTTGTGCAGCGGCATCAGGCGATCCTGAATGGCGAGCGCCGCGGTGAAGTCGCCCCGCAGGGTCGCAGCCTGGAATTCGGCACACAGGCGCGGCGCGACGTTCGAGGTGACGGAGATGCAGCCGACACCGCCATGGGCGTTGAAGCCGAGCGCCGTCGCGTCCTCGCCGGACAGCTGGATGAAATCCAGACCGCAGGTGATGCGCTGTTCCGAAACGCGCTCGATCTTGCCTGTCGCATCCTTCACGCCGGCAATGTTCTTGAAGTCATGCGCCAGCTGGCCCATCGTCTCCGGGGTCATGTCGATGATCGAACGGCCGGGAATGTTGTAGATGATGATCGGCAGCGAGACGGATTCGGCCACGGCCTTGTAATGGGCATAGAGACCGCGCTGGTTCGGCTTGTTGTAATAGGGCGTGACGACGAGAATCGCGTCCGCCCCGGCCTTTTCCGCATGCTGCGCCAGCTCGATGGCTTCGCGTGTGTTGTTGGAGCCCGCACCGGCAATCACCGGCACCTTGCCCTTGGCTTCCTCAATGCAGACTTCGACCACGCGCTTGTGCTCGGCATGGGACAGCGTCGGCGACTCGCCCGTCGTTCCGACAGGCACGAAACCATTGGTGCCCTCGGCGAGCTGCCAGGCCAGGAATGCGCGAAAGGCTTTCTCGTCAAACGACCCGTTTTGGTCGAATGGCGTGACGAGAGCGGTGATTGAGCCTTTCAGCATGGTGAACTCCAAGAAAACAACGTTAGATCAAGGCCGGGCCAGCATGGCGCCAACCAGGAGGTGGCGCACCATAGTCGTGCAACCTTCGCCGGGCAAGATGATTTCCTTGATGAAAAACAGCAATACAATTGATGTTTTGCGTAGAACCAACGGACCATGCTAACCTTTCGTTAAGATTGCCTTCACACGTCCGCCACTATTATCTGATCCAACAGTTCTGGATCCGGGGCTGCGCGTGATCCTTTCGATTAAATTGGTTGCCTGAATGCTGAGAACTTCTGTTTTGCGTCATGTTCTTCTCGCGTCATCGCTGCTGGTGACGACGGCTTCGTTTGCGCAAAATTCAACGCCGCCCATTCCAACTCTCAAACCGTTTGCCCCTACCCAGACACGGACCAGCCCCGCAGCGCAGATCATGGCCAAGCCCGATCCGGTGACCACGGCGGGTATCGCCCAGCCGTCGAAACCGTCGGCCATTGCAGGCAGCCTCAAGAGCGGCCTCGATGCCCTGTCGGGCGGCGACGTGCAGCAGGCTCTCGGCATCCGCAACGGACTGCCGGCCGATGCGCTGGACCGTCATATCCTGACCTGGGCCATCGGCCTGTCGAATGCGCCGGGTGTTCCCAGCTCGGAAATCGCCCATGCGGCGGCGGAACTGCCGGGTTGGCCCGGCATGGCGACCTTCCGCAACAATTCGGAACGGGCGCTGTTCAAGGAGAACCCGCCGGCGGCAACGGTGATCAATGCCTTTGGCGGCACCCCGCCGCAGACGGCCGAAGGCACCATCATCCTGGCCCGCGCCTTTGTCGCCACCGGCAACACCGCCCGTGCCCGTCAGGTGCTCGGCCCCTTCTGGCGCACCAAGAAGCTGGACGATGCGCAGGAAACGGCGATCCTGAAGGAATTTGCGCAGGTCATTCCGCGCGAGGACCATTTGGTGCGCATGCTGACCATGCTTTACGAAGGCAAGGCGAAATCTGCCGGCCGCGTCGCCAAGCTTGCCAATGCCGACGTTCTCTATCAGGCCTTTGCCGCGGTTCTGCAGAAATCCCCGGATGCGGCGCAGAAACTGGCGGCCGTCACTGGCTCCTGGCAATCGAACCCGGCCTACATCTTTGCCAAGGCGCAGTATCTGCGCCGCCAGGAACGCTTCAAGGAAGCGGCCGATGTGCTGGCCACCGCGCCGCGCGATGCGGCGTCGCTGATTGACCCGGACGCCTGGTGGGTGGAACGGCGCGTGCTGTCGCGTGAACTGCTGGATATCGGCGATGCCACGCGCGCCTACAAGATCGCTGCCATGCACAGCGCCGAAACCCCGTCCGTCGCCGCCGAGGCGGAATTCCATGCGGGCTGGTATGCCCTGCGGGCGCTCAAGGACCCGCAGACGGCGCAGCGCCATTTCGCCCGCATCGCCGAGATTTCGTCGCGGCCCATGTCCGCCTCGCGCGCCTATTACTGGCTGGGCCGTTCCGCCGAAGCGGGCGCGGGCGGCAATGCGCGTGACTATTACAGCCGTGCGGCGCGTTTCGGCACGACATTCTATGGCCAGCTGGCCGCCGCCAAGCTCGGACAGGCGAGCCTGCAACTGCCCTATCCGCGCCCGAGCGACGCGGATCGCGCCCGTTTTGCCCAGCGCGAAGCTGTGCGCGCCATCCAGCGCCTGGAAGATACCGGCTATGCGCAGCGCGCCGCAATTCTGTACGCCAGCCTGAGCCAGGAACTCGACAGTCCCGGCGAACTGGCATTGCTGGCGGTCATGGCGGAACGCACGAGCAATCACTTCGTCGCCCTGCGCGTCGGCAAGATTGCGGCGCAGCGCGGCATCGACGTCGGCGCCCTGTCGCATCCCATCGGCGCCATCCCCGGCAATGCCAATATTTCCGGTTCCGGGGCTGCCCTTGCCTATGCCATCGCCCGGCAGGAGAGCGAGTTCAACGCCAGCGCCGTTTCCAGTGCGGGCGCGCGCGGCCTGCTGCAGTTGCTGCCGGGCACAGCCAAAGACGTCGCCAAGCGCGCCGGAATTTCCTATTCCAAGGACCGGCTTACCGGCGATGCCGCCTATAACGCTACCCTCGGCGCGCGGTTCCTCGGCGAACAGATCGCCAAATTCGACGGTTCCTACGTCCTGACCTTTGCCGGATACAATGCCGGGCCCAACCGCGCCAATGAGTGGGTTTCGCGCTACGGCGATCCGCGCGGCAAATCCGTCGACGAGGTCGTCGACTGGATCGAGCGCATTCCCTATACGGAAACCCGCAATTACGTGCAGCGCGTCATGGAGAACTACGAGGTTTACAAATCGCGGCTCTATGGCAAGGCCCAGATCGAGAGCGATCTGACCGCCGGTCGGCTGCAGCGTTAGCCGGGCTCTACACTCAACAACAGGATTGCGGATTGGCCGATTTATTTCGCGACATTCATTTCGACGCCCCCGATGGCCTGCATCTCCATATGAGGCTTTACCAGCCCGAGCACAAAAGCGACAACCTGCCGGTCGTCTGCCTGCCCGGGCTGACCCGCAACAGCCGCGACTTTCACGATCTCGCATTGTCCTTGTCGCAGCACCCGCAGACGCCGCGCCCGGTGGTCAGCGTCGATTACCGCGGACGCGGGTTGTCGGCCTATGATCCGGACTGGTCGCACTACAATATCGGGATGGAAGCGGGCGATGTCATCGCCGGCCTTGCCCATCTGCAGATCGACCGGGCGATTTTCCTCGGCACATCCCGCGGCGGGCTGATCACGCATATTCTGGCGGCCATCGCGCCACAGCTTCTCGCCGGCGTCATTCTCAATGATATCGGGCCTGAGATAACAGTCGAAGGCCTGCAGCAGATCAGTGCCTATCTCAATGGCGCGCGCCAGCCCAGCGACTGGAATGACGCGGCAGAGTTGCAGCGGTCGGTGCACGGAGCAGCCTTCCCTGCCCTGACCCACGACGACTGGCAGCGTTTTGCCCGGATGATCTACCGCGAAGACAACGGTGTGATCCGCCCGGATTACGACCCCAATCTCCGCAAGACGATGGAGAACATCGACTATTCGCAAAAGCTGCCGGATCTGTGGGCCCAGTTCGAGCTGATGAAAGACCTGCCGCTGCTGCTGATCCGGGGCGAAAACACCACTTTGCTGGCGCAGGAAACCGCTGACGAGATGGCGCGGCGGCATAGCGCGCTGCAGGTGTTCAACGTCGCGGGCCAGGGCCATGCGCCGCTGCTGGAGACAGGCCGCATGCCCGAGCTGATCGCCGCGTTTTGTGCAGGCGTTGATTTGCGCGCGGACTAGCCGCTCTTTGCAGGCTTCTTGGGTGCCACCTTGGGCTTGGCCTTGGCCGCAGTCTTTGTTTTGGCAGGGACGTCCCCTGCCTGCCTGATCATATCGGCAGCCTGCTTCATCCAGCTTTCGCGATGGGCACGGCCGGGGAAGCCAATCGCACGGCTCACCCACGCAGCCTGATCGACATCCCAACCCGCAATCTGGTCGAAGTGAAACACGCCGAGCGTATGAAGCTCCGACTGGATCACAGTGCCGATCCCCTCGATGTCCGACAGGCGATCCGGCTTGCCCCGCCGCGCGTTTTTCAACAAAGCGGGGCGGTGCGTGTCGTCTTGAGATACCCTGACCGCCCGGCTGCCTGCAGTCTTTGCCACGGTCTTTTGGGCCGGAGCCTTCGTCTTTGATCGCGCGGCCACGGGGGATGCCATCGCCGGGACCGGCTCGGCCGGCGGCACCATTGCCGGACCGGACAGCGGCTTGCTCACATCGTCATTGGCAGGCGTGACCGGCATATGCGTTGCGGCGGCGAGACGGGCATCAGCGGCGCGCGTCGACTCCTGAGAAACAGAATCGGTTTTCGGAGAGAACCTTTTGAAAAGATGACCCAAAATGGCGCCGATAATGAACGCGGCTGAAATGAGCAAAAGCGCCTGAAGAAGAAAAATGACCACAGCTCGTTACCCCAGTTTCACCACAGATCAGTTGCGCTTGCCGCCCTGGGTCGACCAGCCGACATAGAAACCGACAAGAGCGGCCACCAACAGAAAGAGCCATAGCTTCGTGATGAGATACATGATTGTCCGCGCTCCCGTTGATTGCACTGGATCGGCATTCCCGCCGGGAAGTCACCCGGCATTGCCGGCCGGCGGCGGCGCCAGCTTCACCTCGCCCACCCTACCATTACCCGGAAGTTGTGTCTTCAATGCGTTGGTGACGGACTCATAATCCGCAGCATTTGCAGCTGTCCCGGTGATGCTGTAGGTCTCGCCGGCAAGCCGGACCTCACCGCTGATCAGCTGCGATGCCTGTTTCAGCGCGAAATTGGCAAGCTCGACAAATCCCTGCGGCGCGCCGCGCGCGACGGCCATTTCGTCCAGGATTTCAATGCCCGGCATGGCATTTTCAGCCGCAGCCAGAAGCTTGGCACGCGTATCGCCATAGGGGACATTGCCCGACAAGAGGATGCCCTGATCCGACTTGGTCACCACGAAGCTGAAGGGATCGACCAGGGGTAAAAGCGTCGCTGCGTTCTCGACCACGCGAATGCCATCGGTGGTTTCCGCGATTTTCAGCGCCGATGCGAGGGCTTCGGCCGATGGCGCCACCCCCTTGAGGGTCAGATCGCGCCCGTCCACCTCGATGCTGGCCCAGCTGTTATCCGTTTCCAATGCGGCAGCGACGGTCTCCGTCAGTTGGCGGTCCATCGGCTCGGCAAGGAACCAGCCGGCAAGCGTTGTCAAACACGCAACGGTAATCAGACCAGGCCAGAACCAGCTTTTCACAATGTGCATGGATGGCATTTTCCCCTTACGGCAATCGAACAGAATGTTGTCTTGCCCGATGTCGGGGGGAATATCAACACGGCGCCCCGCGGCAAACGGCGAACGCCGGAAAACTGGCCGCGCGCCACAAAGAAAAACCCGGCAGCTTGCGCTGCCGGGTCTTATGAACTCAATCCTGTTAAGGATTAGAAGTTGCGCTGGAAGCGGATCATGCCACCGAATGCATCGTCGTTGCCGCCGTTGAGGATCGACTGATCCTTACGATGACCATCGAACTTGGTGTAGCTGATTTCTGGCGTGATCGTGAAGCCAGGAACGAGCTCGTAAGCAACGTTCAAAGTACCAGCAACGGTGCCTTCGGATTCGTATGCAACCTGTGCATTGACAGTTGCCTTATCCGAAACCTTGGCGGACAGACCACCCCAAACAGCCCAGTCGCCTTCCCAGCGGCCGAACCAGTTCAGGCTGCGAGTGTGACCGGTCGTGTAGTTGTCGTCGAAGTTGGACTGATAGCCACCCATGACGAATGCCTTAACAGCGTCGGTGATCTTGACGTCCAAACGAACCTTACCGGCCCATTCTTCGATAACCGAGTCATAACCAGCAACAGCCGAGATGCCGCCCCAACCCTGCTCATACTTCACACCACCAAGTACGTGTGGCATGTAGTCGTTGATGCGGTAGTCGTGGCTTGCACCATCGTTGTCCGACTCAACTTCACCCTGTTCAGCAGCGATGATCGCCGAGAAACCGTTACCAGCTGTGAATGTGTAGCTGATCTGGTTGGAAGTGCCTGACTGATAGTTGATCACGTCGTCGTTGATGACGTCGCCGGCATAACCGGTGAACGAACCGAACAGTTCGTCAGCAACACCAACGCGGAAACCACCGAGTTCGATGAATGCCTGAGGAATGGAGCTGTTGTTGGAACCGTTCTTATAGTTGAAACGTGTTTCAATGTACGAACGCAGTGTGCCGAGTTCGGTTTCCGAACGGGCGTCAAAGCGGATCGTTGCACGTGTCAGCTTGTCGTATGTGCCGTCGCCGTTAGGATCGCTGCCCTGGTTGACGTGGCCGCCGGTGTACACGCTGTCGCCGCCCTTGGCGTCGTAACGCAGATAGCCGCCGATCTTCAGGCAGGTCTCAGTACCAGGAATGTAGAAGAAGCCCTTGCCGTATGCATCGCAAACGCGAACATATTCGACAGCTTCTGGCTCAGCGACGACAACTGCATCGGCAGCGCGTGCGCCAGTTACTGCAACGAGGGCTGCAGCGGAGCCGAGTAGAAGGCTCTTGATGTTCATTTCTGACCTCCAGTCAAAGTTAAAAATGGGTCTGGGCATTCCAATTTGGCTGAAGGACAACCTTGTCCCCATCCCCTAAGTCCTAGAAGAAATGCGATCAACGCCGTTCCTCTGCGACCGAACATACTCGCCCTCTCGGGGGTTTCAACCATGAATGTCGGCATCCACACCTCGCGGCCCCTCTATGCCTTATCCCTGTTGCACAAATGACACGAAAACGTCGCGACCCCGGCGAAATCTTTACCACTCATTAATATAGGTAACCGGATTTTCATCAATTTCTCTGCATCGATGGCGGAAACGGAACGGTGTTTTGACTCGAAATCGGGCATGCATCACCGGCATATTTGCAGTGTATGCATCGAATCAAATGCGGCACGTAGTGATTCTGACAGGTGGTTTGCCATGACTTATTTCTATCTCTTTGTGGCCATAATTTTCGAGGTGGCGGCCACGTCGGCGCTCAAGCAAGCGGATGGTTTTACAAAGCTTTGGCCGTCGCTGATCTGTTTGGCCGGTTATGCGGCGGCTTTCTATTTCCTGTCCATACTGGTCAAGACGATGCCCGTCGGGATCGTCTATGCCATCTGGTCCGGCGCCGGGATCGTGCTCATTGCCGCCATCGGCTGGTTCTGGTTCAAGCAGCCGCTCGACACGCCGGCGATCGTCGGCCTTTCGCTGATTATCGCCGGTGTTCTCATCGTCAACCTGTTCTCGGGAACCGTGGGGCACTAGAGCTTTTCCTGCCGGCAAAAACCCGTTGAATCGCCTGGCCTTCCGTCAAACTTTGACTGGAGGTCAGAAATGAACATCAAGAGCCTTCTACTCGGCTCCGCTGCAGCTCTCGTTGCAGTCACTGGCGCACGCGCTGCCGATGCAGTTGTCGTCGCCGAACCGGAAGCTGTCGAATATGTTCGCGTTTGCGACGCATACGGCAAGGGCTTCTTCTACATCCCCGGAACCGAGACATGCCTGAAAGTCAGCGGTCATGTGCGGTTTGATGCCAAGGGCGGCGATGATGTCTCCAGCGGGGGCAAACTCGGCACCTGGAAGCTGCTGTCCCGTGCCACCATCCGCTTCGATGCCCGTTCGGACACCGAACTCGGTACATTGCGTTCCTTTGCCGAAACGCAGTTCAATTATACGAACGGTGACAACAGTTCGTCGATTCCCCACGCCTACATCTCGCTCGGCGGCTTCCGCATCGGCCTGACCGACTCGCTCTTTGACACATGGACCGGTTCGGCCGGCAGCGTGCTCAGTGACGGCGTGATCTCCTATGCCGGCGGTGGCGACAATCAGGTCAGCTACACGTTCACCGGCGGCAACGGTTTCTCGGCCCTCATCGGCCTGGAACAGGGTGACAAGGATCACGTGATCGTGGACTACGTGCCGCACATCATTGGCGGCGTGAAGTTCGAACAGGCCTGGGGCGGCATCTCGGCTGTTGCCGGCTACGATTCCGTCGTGGAAGAGTTTGGCGGCAAGCTGCGCCTGGATGTAAAGTTCACCGACACTGTCTCCGCCTTCGTTCTGGGCGGCTATCAGTCCGGTTACGGCGACCACGCCACGGAAAAACGCACCACGTCCTATTACGGCCCGTGGAATGGCGACTGGGCCATCTGGGGCGGTCTGTCCGCCAAAGCTTCGGACAAGGCCACGTTCAACGCGCAGCTGGCCTACGAATCCGAAGGGACCTATGCCGGCGCAATCAATGTCGCCTACGAACTGGTTCCCGGTTTCACCATAACGCCCGAACTCAACTACACCAAGTTCGATGGTGCCCGTAAGGCCAAATCCCTGGCCAGCAATGGAAGCGATGACGCGTTTGGCGGGTTCCTTCGCTTCCAGCGCAACTTCTGATGCCATGACACGCATGACCAGCGCCGGAATTTACCGGCGCTGGATTTTCCCAAATTCATTTTCACCACTCCATTTTCAGCGCCCGTCAGCACGGCGCACAGACATTTAGCAGGAAAGGATAGCAAAGCGGTCGCGGACCGAGGAGATTTGGAAATGTCGAGGCAATATCGCTGGGAACGGACTGTTGAGGGTGCTGTGCAAGGCTTCCTCGAATGGGATTGTATTATCCTAAAGTGCTATTCCCCACCCGATTGTGCTTTTCAGAAAGACGATTACAACTCGTTGCATATTTCACTTATGCATATTTTTCTGATTTAGAGCGTGATCCCTATGACAATTTCATCGATGGGTGCCAAACAGGCAGACACGGACTTCCCGGTTCGGTTTCAGTACAACGTCACCTACGCAGCGGCGGACCGTACCGGCAATCGCGTGGTCAGGGACCATTCGCTGGATGAGCTGACGGCGCGCTATATCGGGATTCTCTGGGACGACGGTTCGCACAAGGGCAATGTCAAATCCTTCCTGGGCGAGACCGGTGAGATTTTGGCCGGCAACCGGTTCAGTGTCTTCACCCAGGACATGCTCGATTCGGTGATCGGCACGCTGCGCGAGCGCGGCAACAGCAATGCAACCATCAACCGCAAAATGGCTGCTTTGAGCAAATTGCTTCGGAAAGCTTACAAGATGGGCGATATTTACAGCCTGCCCGAGTTTCGGCGGCAAAAGGAAAGACAGGGCCGGATTCGCTTTCTCGAACTGGAGGAAGAGGCCCGCCTGTTCTCGGCCATTCGCGCCAAATGTGAAGACAGCTACCGCCTGAGCATCTTTCTCGTCGACACGGGGTGCCGGCTCGGTGAGGCGATCGGGTTGAACTGGAACGATCTGCAGGGAAACCGCTCGACCTTCTGGCTGACAAAATCCGGGCGCAGCCGGACGGTGCCTTTGACCCGGCGCGCCCATGACGTCACCCAGATTCCACGCGGGCGCTTGAAGGGTCCGTTTGCCATGCACGATCAGCCGCGCTTCCGTGCCATCTGGAATGAAGCCAAGGCCGAGGTCGGATTGGGAACGGACGATCAGGTCGTGCCGCATATTTTGCGCCATACCTGCGCATCGCGGCTGGTGCGCGGCGGCATCGATATCAGGCGCGTGCAGATCTGGCTCGGCCACCAGACGTTGCAGATGACCATGCGGTATGCGCACCTGGCAACGCATGATCTCGATCCCTGCGTTGTCGTGCTGGAGCAGAATTGACGACCGGCCCGGAACAGCCGGATATCACCGCCGGTCCCATGCGGTGGAAAGCTTGAGGTTCGCAGCCTGCACCGCGCCCGATCGGCGAACGGCCTCAGAAGCGATAACGGATACCGATCGTATTGGCGTTTGAACCTTCCCCCATATTGCCGAAGGTTTCGCCGGCACCGGAGCGGTGATGCAATTGCCAGGTCACTTCAAGGTTGGGCGCCCCGCCCCAGCGAAATGAAAGTTCCGGCCCGAGAAAGCCAAGGAAGGAAGCATCGCCATTATAGCGCAGTTCGCGTTCCTTCTCGATCTGGGTCTCGCCGGTCACCGCGCTGAAGCCGGCCGTGAATGCCGGGGAGATCACGACATTGCCGATAACGAGGCCCTGGTGGCGCAGCCGGACGCCGGTCCAGATCTCGCCCGATGTGTCGTCGTCCTCACCGAACCGCAACGCGACACCGACAACGCCGCCAAGTTGAAATCCTGATCCGAGATTGTAGACATCGCGCCCATAGGTGACGCCGACCAGATAATTCTTGGTGTAGTCCACGTTGAAGAGATGGATGGCGCTGCCCGCGGTATCGCGTGCGAATGGTCCGCCCAGCAGCGTGACATCATTGCGCGTCGGCGCCTCTCCGGGCTGCAGGAAAGGATCCGTGGTGGCAAAATATATGAAGGGATGGGCCTTGCTGGCGGCCATTGCCTGACCGGAAGAAAACCCGAGAACTGCCGCGCTGACCAGCGCTCCAACACCAACCGAACGCCAAGATTTCATCTCTGCCCTCATGGTTCCTGAATAAGACGAGTCTGGGGCACACGATACAAAAAACGCGGGAAGAAGAAACACAAAATTAACCGGAGGCATTTTGTTCAGGAAAATGCGTGGGGCTTGAATGGTTTGGCAGTGTCTGCCGCCCCGGAAAAAGCCTGGACCCCGCGCATGGCGCCGGGTCCAGGCCTTTTTGACTCATCGCTGTGATTCCCTCAGTTTCGCTTCAGGTTGGGATAATCTCCCCCTCAGCTTCTGATGGTATCAAGCGCACGTTGTCACCTTCGGGCAACGTGAGGCTCGGCAATTCATCCCCCGATGATCCCCCCCTGCCGGGCCTCATTTCCGGCTTTGCAACAGCGTCGGTCAAGTATACCCAACCTCGACATGTTCAAAATCACCGTGAATCAGCGCATATATTACGTCTCTCAAAAAAAATCACAAGACAAGAGGGAAAAACAAGATACAGGCAAGAATTGCGTCCCTGTGTCAGTAAAACTGCCAAGAAAAAATTATTCCACACGTCCGATAATACATGGGTTGTGCTGCGCCGCACTTTACCCCTCAGGCATCGGAACGATGCGCAGGCACTGATGCAGCCACTGGCGGGCCGTCAACGGACAAAGCGGTTTCTGCCGGCGCATCGGCAGAGTGACGGTGCCGGCCCGCCGGCAGAATGGCTCCAGGTCTTGATTTCACCATATCACGTAACATATAAAGTGTCATGAAATCTGCAAACCGGTTGTCGGGCACAGTCCCTGCCCGGCGGATGTTCAAACCGATGCCATACCCGCTGGAGGCACAAGCGCAATGACCCCATTTTCCGATCCGCAGGCCGTGGCGCGCTATGCCGACGGACCGACCCGTTTCGTGCCCGGCTTTGATGCCATGCAGCGCATGACCACGCTTCTGCTGGCCGAACGTGCCCCTGACGATGCCCGGGTGCTGGTTCTTGGCGCTGGCGGCGGGCTGGAATTGAAGATGTTCGCGCAGGCCCATCCGAGCTGGATCTTCGACGGCATCGATCCGTCCGCCGAGATGCTCCATCTGGCCGAACGGACACTGGGGCCGCTGGCCGCGCGGGCGCGGCTGCAGCAGGGCTATATCGGCGATGCGCCTGACGGCCCCTACGATGCGGCGACGTGCCTGCTGACCCAGCATTTCATGGATATGAATGAGCGGCGGCGTACAGCAGCCGAAGTCAGGCGCCGCCTCAAGCCCGGCACGCCGTTCGTCACCGCCCATCTCAGCTTCCCGCAAGGCGACGGCGCGCGTGCAACCTGGCTATCGCGCTATGCCGCCTTTGCGGTCGCGGCCGGGCTTGATCCTGAAAAGGCTGCGAACATGCAGCGGGCTGTCGACACGAAAACCCACATTCTTGCGCCCGAGCAGGACGAAGCGATCCTGATCGAGGCGGGTTTTGCGCGCGTCGAGCTGTTTTATGCGGCTTTCAGCTTCCGGGGCTGGGTCGCCTATGCCTGATGCCCGATCCGTATCGCGCATGGCGCGCCAGTCCCGGATCGGATAGGCTGCACCGGGATGCGGGAGAACAAAGGGCAACCGAATGAAGTACCTGACTATTGCTGCTTGCATCGCGCTTGTCGCCGGAGGTGCCTTTTATGCGGCAACGTACAACGCCGCACACAGGGAGCAGAAAGAACAAGCGCAGCCAATGCGGGATGCCGAGAACGCATTTTATGACGCCGCCGGAGCAAAAGAGGGAGAAACCGATAAGGTTCGCACCGTCTGCGAGAATTTTGCACGTGACCCGGCAATGAACGCCGAGCCGGTGAAAAGCTTTCTCAGCAAGTGCCGGCAGTTTGGTTTTCTGTAAAAACCTTCCAGACCTTCTTGTCGCCCCTGCTCCGGCGAAAGCCCGCCGCGTGTCTTCCAAGGCCCCATCCGCATGGAAGAAATGCTTTTGAGGATGAGAAAAACTTTGACGGCTCCCCGGACCCAGAACATAAATGAGCGACGGTTAAATTCTCAATGAAGATCAACAGAAACTGGAAACGCTATATTGAGAATTCTACTATTCCTAGCTCTTCTCTTGCTGGCTGGTTGTGACGATCGCCCTGCCGGCTGGTCTGCCATTGTTTACCCGGATCGAACCGACCGAACAAAATTTGTCGTAACGCCGCATTTCACGTCTGTGTCGTACTGCCTGGATTCTGCGAAAGAGAAGATGAACGAAATCCAGATCAATGGCCGCGGCGATTATCAGTGCGGCTATAACTGCGAGGAATACGGAGATCCTCATAGGAAGAATATCTGCGAGAAATACAGCAAGTAGGTCGCGGTCCTGTCTGGTTACGAGACCGCTGAGCCGTATTCGATGGCCGATCTTGCCAGCATCAGTGATCGACATCCGCGTCTCATGTTTGGGTATGCCAGCAGGCATTCAATTGCGAAGCCGCTTAACAAAGCCGTCAAGGATTCGGGCCGCAAAAACTGACCAGCCACGCATTTGGGCGGCTCCAAAGGCCGGAGGCTGCCGCTCGACACCCATATCCACGGCGATGCCGGCCGGGAGGTGGTAAACCGGGTGTTTTCCGGCAGTACCCGCAAGAACAAACGGTGATTTGCGTGTGCGAATTTTGTGCCGTTTGTGTCTAACCATGACCGCTTCGTTCCGTTTTCCACGGCTCGGAACTGCAAAATAGAAAAATCAGAAAACTTACACAAAGGCCTTGCCAACAAAGGGTTTCCTCTTTAGTCAGCGTCCTTGGAGAGGTGGCCGAGTGGTCGAAGGCGCTCCCCTGCTAAGGGAGTAGGCCCGTTAAACGGTCTCGAGGGTTCGAATCCCTTCCTCTCCGCCATTTTCCACCCTTGCCCTCCAAGACCGTTATCCCCCAGTGCAGGCACTCGGACACCGCCGGTTGCCATGCATATCCCGGTCTGTCTGGCATGCCCTTTCCGTCAGAGCGTTACCGCCCCGATCTGCTGCAGGACACCCAGGCGGTCGACCTGCAGCCATGCCCGTGTCAGCTTGCCGTTCTGCGCCTGATAGATGGCGATTCCCTGCTGAACCGCGGTCTTGCCGGTGGGCGCGATACCCGACAATGGCCCCAGATGCGCCGCCTCGAAGCGCCAGCGCACGCATATCCTGTCTTCCGCCGCAAACAGGTCTTCCAGCTCAAACCGCAGGCCGGGAAACGCCGCGATCATCCGTTCGACGGTCTGCCGGAAGCCTTGCGGCCCCTGCTCGCCACCGGCGCCGACGAAACCCTCCGACAGATACTCCGGAAGCCGCTCGAGCAGGCGCGGATTGAGACAATCCTCATACAGGCCTTTGACAAGTTCAGACGGGGTCATGCTATACCTCAAGTTGACAATGTGCTGTCAATTTTGCATTTTTGACAACATACTGTCAACATGTCACTGGAAATTCGGGAGATCAGCATGCGCACCCCTCAGGGCGAAGAATTGAGCCGGCTCGTCTGGGACATCCTGCAAACCGCCGGCCGCCTGACCGAGGCCGGCAACCGGCTGAGCGCGCCGTTCGGATTGACCGCCGCGCGCTGGCAGGTCATGGGCGCGATCGTTCAGGAGGCCGCAACCGTGGCGGATGTCGCCCGCCACCTCGCTCAGACGCGCCAGAGCGTGCAGCGCCTGGCCGATGAACTGGTGCATGACGGGCTTGCGGCCTATGGCCCGAACCCGCGGCACCGCCGCGCCAGCCTGCTCAGCCCGACGTCTGAGGGGGCCGCGTCTTACGAGGCGCTGATGCGGCGGCAGGCCGAATGGGTGAATGCGCTGTCCGCCGGGATGCGGTTTGAGGACATCGCCGCGTCCAGGAATCTGCTGGCCACTCTCGGCGCGGCGCTGGAGAGCAGCCGGCCATAGAAAAAGGCGGCTCTCGCGAGCCGCCCTTTCTGCATTCAAGCGTTCTGACGGGAATCAGAGACGGAAAACACCCAGCGGATACCAGTAGCCATCGCTGTGACGGCGATAGCCGCGGCGATGTTCACGGTAGCCGCGATGATTCTTCCAGTAACCGGGACGGTAGCCGCGGTTGTCGTAGTGCGGGCGGCGGCGATCATCACGGCGATCCCAGCGACGGTCATCGCGGCGATCCCAACGGCGGTTGTCGTGGCGGCGGCGCTCAACGTACTGCACCTGCTCGACATTGGATACGACCGGCGCCTTCTGGGCCGATACCGGTGCCGCATTCGAAGAAACGACCGAAGTCAATCCAACGAGAACCGCCAGCAAGCCAGCGGTAAACAGCGAAACAAGATTTTTCATTAGTCACTCCTATCGATTCATACCGGGGATAGGTGCGCCTTCAAGGATGAACAGAGTATGAACGGTATTGCGTTCACCTCGCCCGCAGCGCGCCTTATCCGGATATCGCCGCAGGCCGGGGGCCCCGCAAACCGATGCAGTTGCCCCATGGGTCGCGAACCTGACACATGGCAAGGCCATCCTGTATCGCAAGCGGCCCGCGATAGAGCGTGGCGCCCAGTTTTTCCACATGCGCCAGAGCCGCGTCAAAATCGTCCACCGTCCAATAGACGACGGAGCCGAAGGCCCCCGACCCCACCTGTGCGTCCGCAGGCACGATTTCAAGGCAGACGGAGCCGACTTGCAGGAACTCGAAATCAAATTCGTCGAGCCGTGTGCGGACAGCCTCAGGAAAAGCGCGCTGATACCACGCGAGCCCCGCTTCCACATCGCCGACATGAACCAGAACCGCGGCGATGGGGTGGGATGTCGCGTGCATGGGGACCGGTCTCTTCTGCGGGATAGGTTTTCATCGGGATATCCGAGGAGGAATGCCGTGGCAACGGTCCAGCTTCGACTTTAAGCAGCGTTCGCGTTCGCCCCGTCAAGCAAAGCTTTGATGACAGCCAGACGCTCGTCGGCGATGTCGCAGACATATTGGATCGCCGATTGCTGCCGCTCATTGCCGATATCGGCGGCGGCCATGAACAGCACTTCGACAAGATATTTCACTTCAGTCAGACGGTTCTGAGCATCAATGATTTTGCTTGATTCATGGCTCATGATAGGGCCTCAATAGGGTTGAAAATTAATCTAAAAATGTTTCAGACAAACATAATAGGCACCAAAACAATAAGGCTGGGCATCACTGTTTCACCGGCGTAAAAATCGCAACAGTGAGACGATAGTGCCTCAGCAGGATTGGTGTCAACAAAAATCGTAACCGTGTAGCGAAAATGATCGATTTACAGTGCAAAATGGCGCGTGCGGCTTTGGGACTTGGGGTGCGTGATCTGGCAGCTCTTGCCCACGTGTCGACGGATACAATCGCCCGATTGGAACGTGGTGAGAAACTGAAACCTGCGACCATCATGGCTATCGCAGCGGCTCTGGAAACAGCGGGGGTTATCTTTGAGGCGGATGGTGAAATGGTGAATGGTGGTCCGGGGGTGAGACTGCGGATGAAAGAATGATCCGGCCGGCCGCGCTTCCAGCACGAAACAGACGCTAGCGCCCAGCTTCCCGCTTCAACTCCGCCGCTGTCGCCTCCAATCCCGCCAGGGCAAAGCGCTGGAAATGGGCGATAATGGCTTCCTGCGCACCGGGCGCCGGTGCGAAGAGATCGGGCAGAACCTGTGACAGCAATTGGCGGTTGCCGAGCAGCAGCATGGCAAACGGCGACACCATATTGAGCAAACACCGCCCCACTGCCGGATGGTCGGCGGGCACCCCCAGAATATCGGCAACCAGCCCGGTTACCACCTGCTTCTTCGGCAGCACCTCCTGATTCAACAGCACGGGAAAGGCCTGGGATGGCGCGAGAATCTCGCGGCTCAACACCCGCAACACCCATGTGGATGACGCCGGGGCGGTGATTGCCCCGGCAATCAGTCCGATGAGGATTTTCAGCTTGTCGATGGAAGCCCCCGGTCCCTGCGCCAGCGCCACCAGCCGGTCGTAGGTCAGGAGCCGCCGGTGCGCCTCGACCAGTACCGCGGCATAGAGCCCTTCAATACCGCCATAATAATAATTCACCGCGGCTGAATTGCTCCCGGCCCGCTCGGCGATCTCCTTGCCCGTGGCGCGGTCAAAGCCCTTTTCGGCAAAGATTTCGCCCGCCGCTTCCAGAATCTGGGCCTTGGTCGAAGCGCCGTCTTCGCGCCGTCCGGGAAGTTTTCGAGGTGTTTTGCGTATCATGCCCGTACAGTAACCCAGATTTGAAAGGATTAAAAGTTCAAATTGAAATTCAAATTTGACATAATGCGCACACGGCCTGTATGATGGCGCATGAGCAAAATCATCCGTTTCCTGCTTCCGCTGATCCTCATCGCCGCCCTCGCCGGCGGAGCCTGGTGGTACTATCGCCCGTCATCGGCGAACGATGCGCTGACGCTGTACGGCAATGTCGACCTGCGGCAGGCATCGCTTGCCTTCAACGGGTCGGAGCGGATTGCCGAGGTGCTGGCGGAAGAAGGCGATGTGGTGGGCAAGGGCCAGGTGCTGGCGCGGCTCGATACCAGCCGCCTCGCCCCGCAGGTGCAGCAGGCGGAGGCAACGGTCGCCGCCCAGCAGGCCGCCCTGCTCCAGCTGAAAAACGGCAGCCGGCCTGAGGAAATCGCCCAGGCGCGCGCCAATCTGGTGTCGGCACAGGCCGATGCGCTGAACGCCAAGGCGCAATTCGAGCGCCAAAGCGTACTGACCGCCAATGCCACCGCCAGCAAGCAGGACCTTGATACGGCGCGCGCGGCGGCGGCCGTTGCCGATGCCAAGGTGGACGTGGCGCAAAGTGCGCTGGCGCTTGCGATCGCCGGTCCGCGTGTTGAGGAAATCAGCCAGAGCGAGGCGCAGTTGCGCGGCAGCGAGGCGCAACTGGCGCTCATGCGCCAGCAGCTTGCCGATGCACAGTTGTTTGCGCCGTTTGATGGCGTCGTGCGCTCGCGGCTGATGGAACCGGGCGAGATTGCAGCGCCCAGCAAACCGGTATTTTCGCTGGCAACGCGCGGCACGAAATGGGTGCGCGCCTATGTCTCCGAAACCAATCTCGGCCATCTGCGCCCCGGCATGCGGGCCAGGATCACCACGGACAGTTTTCCCGATCAGCCGCTGGACGGCTGGGTCGGCTTCATCTCGCCGGTGGCGGAGTTCACCCCGAAAACCGTGGAGACGACCGACCTGCGCACCAGCCTCGTCTATGAGGTGCGCGTCTTTGTCGAGGACCAGAAGGATGTGCTGCGGCTCGGCATGCCGGCCACCGTTATATTGCTGCCGGATGCCGCGCCGCACGCGATTGCGCCAATGGCGGACACAAAACCATGACCGGCGCCGCGCCAGCCTCCCCCGTCACGGCGCGGTCCATCCACAAGACGTTCCACCGCGATACCGGCGAAACGGTCAAGGCGCTCGACGATGTCTCGTTTGAGGCGCGCCACGGGACGGTGACCGCCCTTGTCGGGCCCGACGGCGCGGGCAAGACGACGATCCTGCGGCTGATGGCCGGGCTGATGGCGGCCGAGAGCGGCGAGCTCAAGGTGCTCGGAATTGATGTCGCGGCTGATCCGCAGGCGGTGCAGAACCGCATCGGCTACATGCCGCAGAAATTCGGTCTTTATGAGGATCTGAGCGTTCAGCAAAATCTCGATCTTTATGCGGACCTGCATGGCATCACCCCGGACCAGCGCCGCGAGATTTATCCGCGGCTGATGGACATGACCAATCTTGGCCGTTTCACCGAACGGCTGGCTGGAAAACTGTCCGGCGGCATGAAGCAGAAGCTCGGTCTTGCCTGCACGCTGGTGCGCTCGCCGGAATTGCTGCTGCTCGATGAGCCGACCGTCGGCGTCGATCCGCTGTCGCGGCGGGAACTGTGGCAGATCGTGCTGAAACTGGTGCGCGAAGACGGCCTGACGGTCATCGTCAGCACCTCCTATCTCGACGAGGCCGAGTTCTGCGACCATGCGGTCGTCATGCATCTGGGCAAGGTGCTGGCGCAGGGCAAGCCCGACGAGATCACCGCCCGCGCGAAAGGCAATGTGTTCATCGCCGCGCCGCAGGACGGCATGAATGCCCGCTCGCTGCAGGCGCGGCTGTTCCGCCATGACGGCGTGGTGGATGCGGTGCCCGAAGCAGGCAAGGTGCGCATCGTCCGGCAACCGGGTTTCAACGGCAAACTCAGCGTCGACGGAAGGCCGGTGGCGCTGACCGCAACGCCGCCGCGTTTCGAGGACGGCTTCATGGTGCTGTTCAGCGCCGTGGCGGGCGAAGGCCATTCCAGCAGCCTGGAGCTGCAGCGCGCGGCAGACTCGGCACGCAAGGATGAGATTTCCGTCGAGGTGCATGACCTCGTGCGCATGTTCGGCGATTTCGCCGCGGTGAACCATGTCAGTTTCCGGGTGAAGCGCGGCGAGATTTATGGGCTGCTCGGCCCGAACGGCGCGGGCAAGAGCACCACATTCCGCATGCTGTGCGGGCTGATTCCCGCAACCAGCGGAACATTGCGGGTTGCGGGCGCGGATTTGCGCACGGCGCGGGCGGAGGCGCGGCAGAATCTGGGCTATGTCGCGCAGAAATTCTCGCTCTACGGTGATCTCTCGGTGGACGAGAACCTGGATTTCTTCGCCAGCGCCTATGGCCTGCGCGGCACGAAAAAGCGCGAACGCATCGACTGGTCGAAGCAGCAGTTTGAACTCGGTGAACTGGCGACGCTGCCGAGCGGCCAGTTGCCCGGCGGGTTCAAGCAGCGCCTGGCCATGGCCGCCGCGCTGTTGCACGAACCCGACATCCTGTTCCTCGACGAGGCGACGAGCGGTGCCGATCCCCTCGCCCGACGCGAATTCTGGGGGCGCATCACCGCGCTGTCGGAACAGGGCGTAACGGTCATCGTCACCACCCATTTCATGGAGGAAGCGGAATATTGCGACCGGATCATGATCATGGATGCCGGGCGCAACCTTGCCGAGGGAACGCCCGCCGACATCCGTGGCCACGCGAAGCCGCAGGACGGGCGCGAGCCGAACATGGAGGATGCATTCATCGCCATTGTCGAGGAATCGCGCAGCGCCGCTGAAACAAGGGGCAAGGCCGCATGAGCACACCCGCCCCGATCCAGTATCATGGCAGCCTGCGGCGCATCCTGGCGCTGGTGCGCAAGGAATCCTGGCAGGTGATCCGCGATCCCAGCAGCATCGCCGTCGGCATCGTCATGCCGATGATGCTGCTGATCCTGTTCGGCTACGGCCTGTCCTTCGATCTGAAGAACCTGCCGGTCGCCATCGTGATGGAAGAGAATTCCGCCGAAGCGCGCGGCGCAGTGTCGGGTTTCGAGCTTTCGGACTATTTCCAGACCCATCCGGTCAAGACCATGGCGGAGGCCGAGCGGCTGCTCAAGGACAAGACCGTCAGCGGCATCGTGCGCATTCCGCCGCAATTTGCCAGAAACGTTGCGCTGGGCAATGGCGATATCCAGATCGTCGTCAACGGCACCGATGCCAATACGGCACGCATTTCGCTGGCCTATGCGCAAGGCGCCGTTGCCACGTGGCTGGCGCGGCAGGCGGCCGAAGGCAGAATCGCCAGCAGCGGTGCTTCGGTCAATATGCAGACGCGGCTCTGGTTCAACGAAGCCAATGAAAGCAGCTATTTCCTCGTGCCGGGGCTGATCGTGCTGGTCATGACGCTGATCGGCGCACTCCTGACCGCGCTCGTCATGGCGCGGGAATGGGAGCGCGGCACCTTCGAGGCGCTGTTCGTCACGCCGGTGCGGCCGGTTGAAATCCTGCTCGGCAAGATCATTCCCTATTTCGTTCTCGGCATGCTCGGGCTGGCATTGTCCGTTGTCGGCAGCCAGATCCTGTTCCATGTGCCGCTGCGCGGCTCGCTGTGGATACTCGTCATCGTCTCGATGCTCTATCTGATCGTGGCGCTCGGCATCGGCCTGCTGATTTCATCGGTGACCAAGAGCCAGTTCGTTGCCAGTCAGGTCACCCTCGTCGTCACCTTCCTGCCCGCAATGATGCTGTCCGGCTTCATGTTCGACATCCGCAGCATGCCGCTCGTCATCCAGTTCATCACCTATATTTTCCCCGGCCGCTATTTTGTCAGCGTGCTGCAGACCCTGTTTCTGGCCGGCGATATCTGGGGGGTGATCCTGCCCAACGCCGCGGTGCTTGCGGTGATGGCAACGGTGCTGATGGCCGCTTCCGTGCGGGCAACGCGCAAGAAACTCGGGTGAGGCAGCCATGATCCAGTCGCTCTTCCGCATCATCGCCCTTATCCGCAAGGAATTGCTGGCCATGCTGAAAGACCCCAAGAGCCGCATCGTACTGGTGGTGCCGCCGATCATGCAGTGCCTGGTCTTCGGCTATGCCGCGAGCTACGACCTCAACAACGTGCCCTACGCCCTTCTCGATCACGATCACAGTGCCGCCTCCATGGCGCTGGCCGCACGCTTCGACGGTTCCGACACGTTTACCCGCATCGCCACGCTGCAGCGGACAGGCGATATCGCCGGTTATATCAACAACGGGCGCGTTCTGCTGGTGCTGGTCATCGACCAGGACTTTGAAAAGAACCTGATGGCCGGAAAGCCCGCCCAATTGCAGGTTATCGCCGACGGGCGCAATTCCAATACGGCCGGCACGGCGCAGGGCTATGTCAGCGCCATCGTGACGGATTTCACCCATCGCTGGCGTGCCGAGAACGGCCAGGCCGCCAATACCGGAATCACGGTGACGACACGTGCCTGGTACAATCCGAGCCTGGAGACGCGCTGGAACATGATCCCCTCGCTGATCGGCACCATCACCATGATGATGACAATGATGCTGACCGCCATGTCCGTGGCGCGCGAACGGGAGGCGGGAACGCTCGACCAGTTGCTGGTCACGCCGTTCCGTCCCTCCGAAATCATGGTGGGCAAGGCCCTGCCGTCGATGATGGTGGGCACCACGCAGGCAACGCTCATCCTGCTCGTCGCGCAGTTGTGGTTCCAGATCCCCTTCGCCGGGTCCTACCTCATTCTTTATATGGGACTGATCCTGTTTCTGGCGGCGGCGGTCGGCATCGGGCTTTTCCTGTCGTCGCTGGCCGCGAACATGCAGCAGGCGATGATCTTCTCCTTCGTGCTCTTGATGCCGTTCATGCTGCTGTCGGGCCTGACGGCGCCCATCGGCAACATGCCGGATATCCTGCAATATTTCACGCTGATCAATCCGCTGCGCTATGCCATCAGCATCACGCACCAGGTCTATCTGGAAGGTGCAGGGATTCGTCAGCTCCTGCCGGAAATGCTGGCGCTCATCGGCATTTCGGTGGTGACACTGCCGGTTTCATCCTGGCTGTTCCGTCACCGGCTGGTGTGAAAATCCTGCACGAACTGCAGAAAATGCCAATCGTCCGTGATCAGCCCGGCCAGCAGCGCATGGCGATATCGATCAGCCTGTAGAGCTCTTCCCGCGCGGTTCCGCTCGATGCCTGTACCGCGGTACCCTGGGATATCGTCATGATAAACCGTGCGATATCTTCCGCGTCGCACTCGGTTTTCAGGTCACCCTCGCGTTTCGCCCGGGCAAAACGCCGCGCCAGCGCCTTCTGGCCCATGTTGCGCTTTTCGATGATGGTTTTCTGGATGGCGGCGGCGGCATCGCTGCAGCCCATGGCCGCATTGATTCCCAGACACCCCGAAGGATTGCAGTCGCAGGTCTGCGCATCGGCAAAGCCGTGCAGAATATCCATGGCGACGGTGCGTGCATCCGGCTGCTCCAGCGCTTTCCAGAAAAACGCCATGTAGTTCTGCTCATAGCGCTCAAGCGCCATGCGGAACAGTTCTTCCTTGTTGCCGAAGGCGCCGTAAAGGCTTGGCTTCGTGATACCCATGCCGTCCGTCAGGTCAGTGATGGATGTGCCCTCGTAGCCCTTGCGCCAAAAAAGTTCGAGCGCAGTCTGCAGTGCCTCATCGGCATCAAATTCCCTCGGCCGTCCCATGGACAAGACTCCCTAGAAGAAATATACCGTTCGGTATAAAATCCAATTGACAGCCACCGTACCGCAGCCTTATATCTCGTTTTATACCGATCGGTATCGATCGTCAACGATCCAATTTCGTTTAGCCACTCCCAATGGCGATACAACTTTCAAAGCAGGATGACCACGATGTCAATCAGCACTTACAAAAGATCACTCTATGTCGGCGGCTTTATTGTGGCGCTGGCAGCCGTGGGTTCGACCCAACTGTTCGATCTTGGCAAGAGCCATGCCGAAACCAGCAAGCAGGCCGCGCCCGTCGCGACGCCCGTTTCCGTCGCTGTCGTCCAGCCGAAGCTCATCACCCGGTGGAGCGAGTTCTCCGGCCGCCTCGAAGCCATCGACCATGTCGACCTTCGTTCGCGCGTCGCCGGGGCCATCCAGTCCGTCGCCTTCAAGGAAGGTGCACTGGTCAAGCAGGGCGACCTTCTCGTCAAGATCGATCCGGCTCCCTATGAAGCCGAGGTCGCGCGGGCAAAGGCCGCCGTCAGCGCCGCCGAATCGAAACTGTCCCTCGCCAAGAACGAACTGGAACGCGGCAAGCGCCTGATCGATTCGCGCACCGTGTCCCAGAGCGACTATGACCAGCGCTTCAATGTGCAGAGCGGCGCACAGGCCGATCTTGAAGCGGCACAGGCCGGGCTCAAGACCGCCATGCTCAACCTCGATTACACGGAAATCCGTGCGCCCATCAGCGGCCGTGTCGGCCGCATCGAAATCACCGCCGGCAATCTGATCGCCTCCGGTCCCAGCTCACCGCTGCTGACCACCATCGTCTCGATCAGCCCGATCTACGCCAGCTTCGAGGCCAATGAAAACACCGTGGCACAGGCCCTCGCCGACCTGCCGCAGGGTCTCAACAGCCGCGATTTCTCCGACCGCATCCCCGTCGTGATGGACGTTTACGGCCAGAACGACGTGAAGGGCAAGCTGCAGCTGATCAACAACAGCGTCGATGTCGCCAGCGGCACGGTCAAGGTGCGGGCGGTGTTCGACAATACGGACGGCAAGTTCATGCCGGGCCAGTTTGCCAAGCTGCGCATGGGCACGGCCAACGAAAAGCAGGAACTGCTTGTCGATGAAAAGGCCGTCGGCACCGACCAGAGCAAGAAGTTCGTCATGGTGGTCAACGACAAGAACATCGTCGAATACCGCGAGATTTCGCTCGGGGCACCGGCGGAAGGCCTGCGTATCGTCACCAGCGGCCTGCAGCCGGAGGAAAAGATCGTCGTCAACGGCCTGCAGCGCATTCGTCCCGGTTCGCTCGTCGCTCCTGAAATGGTCGCCATGGGCGCTGCAGCACACAATTTGCAGGCCTTGGCCACCGATCCAGCCAAGACACAACAGTAATCGCATCAAAGCCCCGCAACGGGCAGGCGGATAGTGACATGAATATCTCCAATTTCTTCATCGACCGCCCGGTCTTCGCGGGCGTTCTGTCTTTCGTGATTTTCCTTGGCGGTCTGATCGCCCTGACGGCCATGCCGGTTTCGGAATATCCGGATGTTGTGCCGCCATCCATCGTGGTGCGCGCGCAATATCCGGGTGCCAACCCGAAGGTCATTGCCGAAACCGTGGCAACGCCGATCGAGGAACAGATCAACGGCGTCGAAGGCATGCTCTACATGGGCAGCCAGGCAACCACCGACGGCCAGATGACCCTGACCGTGACCTTCGCCATCGGCACCGACCCCGACAAGGCACAGCAGCTGGTGCAGAACCGTGTGTCGCAGGCGGAACCCCGCCTGCCGCAGGAGGTGCGCAGCCTCGGCATCACCACGGTGAAAAGCTCGCCGGACCTGATGCTGGTGGTCAATCTCATTTCGCCCAACAACCGCTATGACATCACCTATCTGCGCAATTACGCGCTGATCAACATCAAGGACCGGCTCGCCCGCATCAAGGGTGTCGGTGACGTGCAGCTGTTCGGTTCGGGCGATTATTCCATGCGCGTGTGGCTCGATCCGCAGAAGACGGCGGAGCTCGGCCTTTCGGCAACGGATGTTCTCAATGAAATCCGCGCGCAGAACGTCCAGGCCGCCGCCGGCGTCATCGGCGCCTCCCCCAGCCCCAACGGCGTTGACCTGCAATTGTCGGTGAACGCGCAGGGCCGTCTGCAGACCGAGGAAGAATTCGGCCAGATCATCGTCAAGACCGCTGCCAATGGCGCGATCACGCATCTGCGCGATATCGCCCGCATCGAGCTTGGCGCTGCCCAGTATTCCCTGCGTTCCCTGCTCGACAACAAGCCGGCCGTCGCCATCCCCGTCTTCCAGGCACCGGGCTCCAACGCCATCCAGATCGCCGATCAGGTGCGTGCCGTCATGGACGAGATGAAGCTGACCATGCCGGAAGGCGTCAGCTATGAGATCGTTTATGATACGACGCAGTTCGTCCGCGCTTCCATCGAAGCCGTCGTGCACACGCTGCTGGAAGCCGTGGTGCTCGTCGTTCTCGTGGTCATTCTGTTCCTGCAGACATGGCGCGCCTCGATTATCCCGCTGATTGCGGTTCCGATCTCGATCATCGGTACGTTCGCCGTCATGCACCTCTTCGGCTTCTCGGTGAATGCGCTGAGCCTGTTCGGCCTCGTGCTCGCCATCGGCATCGTGGTGGACGACGCGATCGTGGTGGTGGAAAACGTCGAACGCAACATCGAAAACGGTCTGGCGCCACGTGCGGCAACCGTTCAGGCGATGCGCGAAGTGTCGGGTCCGATTATCGCCATTGCACTGGTGCTGGTGGCGGTTTTCGTGCCGCTTGCCTTCATCAGCGGCCTGACCGGGCAGTTCTACCGCCAGTTCGCGCTGACCATTGCCATCTCGACCGTCATCTCCGCTTTCAACTCGCTGACCCTGTCCCCGGCCCTCGCCGCCCTGCTTCTCAAGGGCCATGACGAGCCGAAGGATGCGCTGACGCGGTTCATGGACAAGACGCTGGGCTGGCTGTTCCGCGGGTTCAATGCCGTGTTCACGCGCGGCGCCAATGGCTACAGCCGCGGCGTCACCGCCGTCATTTCGCGCAAGACCGTGATGATGGGCATCTATATCCTGCTGATCGGTGCGACGGCCTTCATGTTCAAGAGTGTTCCCGGCGGGTTCGTGCCGCCGCAGGACAAGCAGTATCTCGTCGGCTTCACCCAGCTGCCGGATGGTGCAACGCTTGACCGCACGGAAGCGGTGGTCCGCCGCATTGGTGACATCGCCCTGAAGATTCCGGGCGTGCAGAGCACCATTGCGTTCCCCGGCCTGTCGATCAACGGTTTCACCAACAGCTCCAATGCCGGTATCGTCTTCGTCTCGCTCAAGCCATTCGAGGAGCGCAAGACGCCTGACTTAAGTGCCGGAGCGATTGCCAAGGCGCTGAACATGCAATTGTTCGGCATCAAGGAATCGTTCAGCGCCGTGTTCCCGCCTCCCCCTGTTCAGGGTCTGGGCGCCATCGGCGGCTTCAAATTCCAGATCGAGGACCGCAACGGTCTTGGTTATCAGGCGCTGAACGATGCTACCAAGGCATTCCTTGCCAAGGCTGCAGCTGCTCCGGAACTCGTCGGCCTGTTCTCCAGCTATCAGATCAACGTGCCCCAGCTCTACGCCGATGTGGACCGTGCCAAGGCACGCCAGCTCAACGTTTCGCTGCCGGAGATCTTCAACACGCTGCAGATCTATCTGGGCTCGGTCTATGTCAACGACTTCAACAAGTTCGGCCGCACCTATTCGGTCCGCATGCAGGCCGATTCCGGCTTCCGGGCGAAGGCTGAAGACATTGGCGACCTGAAGGTGCGTTCGGGTTCGGGTGAAATGATCCCGCTGTCGGCCCTGCTCAAGGTGGAATCGAGTGCCGGACCCGACCGCGCCATGCGTTACAACGGCTTCCTTGCTGCCGATGTGAACGGCAACGCGGCGCCGGGCTTCTCCTCGGGGCAGGCGCGTGCTGCCGTCGAACGCATCGCCGCCGAGACCTTCCCGGCCGGCATCGGCTATGAATGGACGGAGCTCACCTATCAGGAGATCATCGCCGGCAATTCCGCCTACCTGATCTTCCCGCTGTCGATCCTGCTGGTGTTCCTGGTGCTGTCGGCTCAGTATGAAAGCCTGTCCCTGCCGCTGTCGATCATCATGATCGTTCCGCTCGGTTTGCTCGCCGCCCTCTTCGGCGTCTGGCTGACCGCCGGTGACAACAACGTCTTCACGCAGATCGGGCTGATCGTGCTTGTCGGCCTCTCCGCCAAGAATGCCATCCTGATCGTGGAGTTCGCGCGGGAACTGGAGTTCGCCGGATCAACGCCGTTCAAGGCGGTGATCGAAGCCAGCCGCCTGCGGCTGCGCCCGATCCTGATGACCTCGCTTGCCTTCATCATGGGCGTGGTTCCGCTCGTCACGTCGACGGGCGCCGGTTCGGAAATGCGCAGCGCCATGGGCGTGGCCGTGTTCTCCGGCATGATCGGCGTGACGCTGTTCGGCCTGTTCATGACACCGGTCTTCTACGTGCTCGTTCGTGCCATGACCGGCAACCGGCCGCTCAAGCATGCGAGTCAGGGAAGCCACTTCGACGGCGAATCAAGCCACAATTCGGCCACGGTTCATCCCGCTCCGGCTCCGGCCGAGTAGAAAAAACACGCGCGGTGCGCAGGTTTTCCCGCCTGTGCACCGCGCGAATCAAGTCACTGAAACCACAGTGTTTTCTTCGGCATTGACAGGCAAAAGGCCCACCGGACGGGCCGTTCACAAAGACGTTTGGGGCCTGAACGTGCTTTTTGGGGTGACAAAAAGTTTCAAGCTGTTACAGTTGCGTGACCAAGCCGACTATCGGCACTGACGAGCATGACCGGGTTTCGCGTTCCGCGGAGGTCGTTTAGATCAGGAGCAGACTTTGACAAGCGTTGCACCAGCCAATGACAACAGAAAGATCAGCGATGGGTTCTTCCCTCTGGTCTTGTTCCTTGTGGTCACCGAAATCGCGGCAACCGTGCTGCTGACTTTGCCAAATTGGTATTGAAACCCAAACAGGCGGAAGCCAGCATGTCGATCCTGCCCCTGCTGGCAGGAATGATCATTATCGTGATGCTTGCCGGCGTCCTCATCGTCTGACCGGACTTTATTCTTCAGAACATTTTTGCCTCTCCGGCAATTCCTCCATCCAATCAATCAATTGGGATAACACGGGCGGATGCTCTGTGATAATCTTGGCCTGTTGAACTGATTTGGTCGCCGTCTCGCGCAGGAGAACGGCGGCATGGAGAGCCCAATGAAACGTGCAACCTGTTCGGTGTTGCTTCTCATTCTGTTCGTTGCCGGATGCCAGACCATCACCCCGGAGGAACGGCGCGCCATCGATGGCCGGACCTGTTCGTCCTATGGTTTCAAGCGGGGCACCGACGCCTTTGCCCGCTGCCTGCTCGACCTTGAACTGGATCGCCGTGCCACAAGCCGGGCTCAATTCGATGACATGCGATTCAATTCTCCGCCCCTGATTATCTATGGGGGCCGCCATTACCGCTGGTAAGTTATAAACAGGGGACAGCGATGTCCCTTGACGGGTTTTGAAACTTCACGAAAAGGTCGTGAACTCTTTTGGCACCCGTCAAAACACAGACGAATCAAGAAGGATAATATTGATGCGAAGCCTGTTTTTTGCCGTAGCGGTGGCTGCGGGACTTTTTGCTGCTGAAAGCCAGGCGCAAGGTATGCCCAATGCCGCTGCCCCCAGTGTCAATGCTCCCGGTGCCAATGCGCAAGCCACACGCGTTCGCCCTGAACAGGATGCCATGTCCGCGCGCATCCGGAAGAACCGGCCGGCCAAACGGACCTATGCGCGCGAAGAAAGCCGGCGGCAGCTGACCGCGGAATATAATCGCCGCGCCCGGGTTTTCGGCCGGGCCAGCGCCGACCGCTGGCTGGCGACCCAGCGCCCCTGACCTATCCCTGCCATTGCTTCCCGTACATCTGCCGGTGACCCGTCGGCGGATTTTTTGCTGTTGCGGGCCCGTCTTGACAAAGACCGTTGGTTCGCACGATTATTGCCGGGCTGCGTAGGGCGCATCGACGTGTGGTCGAAAGGGCAATGCCCGCCTGCGTCAAATGACAACAGATGCGCCAATGCCGAACCTCGAAAACCTCAGAAAGCAAGCAAAGCAGTATCTGCGCTGGCATCGTGAACGGTACCATCCCGTTGCCGCCGAAATCCGGGCCGCTCTGCCGCGGTTCCGGCATCTCGATGACAAGGACGTGCTGGATACGCCGTTCAGGCTCAGCGATGCGCAGGAACTTGTGGCACGCCAGCGGGGTTTCGAGGGGTGGCAGGCGCTCCTATCAGGAGCCCCGACCATGAGCACACCCAGCCATCAACCCGCGCCGCGCGCCGTCCTCAGTTCCATTGCTGCCCAGCTTTTCGTCGCCGATATCCAGCGATCATGCGACTTCTACACCGGCAAACTCGGCTTTGCCGTTGATTTCCTCTATGGCGAACCACCCTTCTACGGACAACTCATCCGCGACCGGGCCATGCTTGCCTTGCGGCTGGTCTGCGAGCCTGTCTTTGCCGGCGATATCCGCAGCCGGGAACATCTGCTTTCCGCCTCCATCGCCGTCGACAGCGCGGCTGAGATCAAGCAGCTTTTCCTCGACTTCCAGGCGGCCGGTGTGTCCTTTCACCAGACGCTGAAGAAGGAGCCGTGGGGCGCGCGAAACTTCATCGTGCTCGATCCGGACGGCAATCTCATTCTGTTTGCCGGCCCGGCAGACTGAGCCGCCGGATTTCGTGCTCCACACATCCCGGCATTTTCACGGCTTGTTGTCTTGTCACTGCCGGATTCCTGTGGATGTAAGGAGCCATGTGATCAGGGAAAACAGCGGCGTGATCAAGTTTCCATGGAATGACCGGGCAGGAAAGCCGTCGGCCATCAAAATCGCAGCCCTCATTGCTGCCTTCATCCCTCTGGTGTTCATCACCACGGGCTACAAGGTCAATATTCTCGGACCGCGGCCGATCACCGAAGCCATTCACCAGACCGGTGACTGGACGATCCGCTTCTTCCTGATCTCACTCGCCATAACGCCGCTGCGCCACATCACCCGCTGGAACAGGCTTATCCTGATCCGGCGCATCCTCGGCCTCACCGCCCTCGCCTATGCCGCCCTGCATTTTTCGCTCTACATCGTTGACCAGAATGGCAATCTGCTGCGGGTGGCCAGCGAGATCTGGCTGCGCATCTATCTGCTGATCGGCTTCACCGCATTGCTTGGCCTGATTGCGCTCGGCGTGACCTCCACCGATGGCATGATCCGGCGCATGGGCAGGAACTGGAACCGGCTGCACGCGCTCGCCTATCCGCTGGCGGCGCTCGGCGTCCTGCACTTTTTCATGCAATCCAAGGCGGATGTCACGCAGGCGACGCTGATGGCGGGTTTTCTCATCGCGCTGCTGCTCTACCGCTTTGCCCATGCGCGCGGCTTTGCCCTGTCTTCGCCGTGGACGCTGCTTGCCATTGCCGTGCTGGCGGCGCTGGGAACCGCCCTTGCCGAATATGCCTGGTTCGCGCTCGCCACCCGAATTCCGCCGATGCGGGTGCTGCTGGCCAACCTCTCCTTCGCCTATTCGATCCGCCCGATGTGGTGGGTGCTGGCGGCGGCGCTGCTTCCGGCCCTGTGGGTTGGCATAAAGCCGGCGCTCAACCGGCAAGGCCGCAAACTCAATCCTGTCATACCGAAATAAGAGACAGGTTTTGCTTTTCACCGCCGGAAAAAATGCTATCGCTGTGGCCATGGAACCGCAGCTTACCCCCCTGATTGAATCGCTCCCCTCCACCGTGCCCTTCGTCGGACCGGAAACACTGGAACGCCAACGCAACCGGCCGTTTCGCGCCCGGCTTGGCGCCAATGAAAACGGGTTTGGACCGGCACCGTCGGTGATCGCAGCCATGCGCGACGCCGCGCCGGAGGTGTGGAAATATTGCGACCCGGAGAATTTCGACCTGAAGGCGGCGCTCGCCGCGCATCTCGCCGTCACGCCGCGCAATATCGTGGTCGGCGAAGGCGTCGATACCCTGCTGGGGCTGACCGTTCGCCAATATGTGCGCGAGGGAACGCCGGTTGTCACCTCGCTCGGTGCCTATCCCACCTTCAATTTTCATGTGGCCGGGTTCGGCGGGCGGCTTGTCACTGTTCCCTACCGGGATGACCGGGAAGACCTCGATGCCCTGCTGGACGCAGTCGTCCGCGAAAAGGCGCCACTGGTCTATTTCTCCAATCCCGACAACCCCATGGGGACATGGCACGAGGCAGCGGCGATCGAAGCCTTCATCGCCGCCCTGCCCGTAACCACCCTGCTGATCCTCGACGAAGCCTATGGCGAGACCGCCCCGGCCTCCGCCCTGCCCGCCATCGACGTCTCGCGGCCCAACGTGCTGCGTATGCGCACTTTTTCCAAGGCCTATGGCCTGGCCGGCATGCGCTGCGGCTATGCCCTTGGCGCGGAAAGCCAGATCACCGCCTTTGACAGGATCCGCAACCATTTCGGCATGAACCGTATGGTGCAGATCGCCGCGTTGGCCGCCCTTGCCGACCAACCCTATCTCAATGCCGTGGTGGCGCGGATCATTGCCGGGCGCGACCGTATCGCGGCCATCGCCGCCAGCAACGGCCTTGCCGCTATCCCTTCCGCCACCAATTTCGTCACCATCGACTGCGGGCGCGATGGGGCCTATGCCGCCAGCGTGCTGAACGGTCTCATCGAGCGCGACATTTTCGTCCGCAAGCCCATGGCCCCGGTGCTTGACCGCTGCATCCGTGTCAGTGTCGGACTGGACGAGGAACTGGACCTGTTCGAGGAAAAGCTCGCCGAGACGCTGGCCGCATTGAAATAGATCCGGGAAATAAATCCGGGAAACAGATGTGAAAAGCGGACCGGGAAAACAGACCACAGCTGCACCGACATAGACTGGAACCGAACATGGCATTGAATGGCGAAACCCACCTTGGTGATACCAACAGCGGTACCCCCGCCGATACACGCGGGCACAACCTCAACCGGACATTCGCCGGCCTTGGCGGCCTGATCGGCGCCGCTGGCATCGCCGCCTATGCAGCCGCCGCGCACAGCGCCAGTCCGCATATGGCAACGATTGCGCCCATCCTGTTCATCCACGCCCCGGCTTTCCTCGCCCTTGCGGTGCTGGCGAAAATCAGCCGCGCGGCCTATGGCGGCGGCCTCGCGCTGTTGCTCGGCCTCATCCTGTTCATCGGCGATCTTGCCTCCCGCGATATCAGCGGTGACCGCCTGTTCCCCGGCGCCGCGCCTGCAGGTGGTACACTGCTCATTCTCGGCTGGCTGCTCGTTGCCGCCACAGCCTTCCGCACATTCGATTTCAGGAAATAGCTGCCACGATACAGAGAGATATGACGCCCTGTCGTCTGACGACCGGTGAGATCAGCTTATTCCCTTCAGCTTGTTGTTGCACAGCTTGTAGTAACCACCGCCTTTCTCGATCCAGCGCATGCCGCCCAGCGTATTGTTGTCCTTGTTGATGTGATAGTGCTCCAGACAGGTGTGCATGCGCGCCTTGGCCGGTTTTTCCGCCGCAAATTTGCTGGAAACGGCGCTCGGAAACACGAGTGATTTCGGCATCCCGGCCGTCGGGGCGGCCTTTGGTGCAATCTCCGGTTTTGCCTCCGGTGACCCAGTTTCCGCCGCCGCAGACGCCGCTTTCGCGCATTCCTGCTTGCGGAATTCGTTCCAGCCCGTTGTGCTGCCTGCCGCTTGCGCAGCTTTGTACCTGGCACTGCACTCCTTCATTGAAACGGCCTGCGCCGGCACACCCCCTGCCAGCAGAACAATTGCAGCGGCCAGCGCAGGCAACAGATGTTTGAATTCTCGACCAACCATGCTTTTCAACTCTCAGTCTTATGAAAAACGCTATTCAATCAAAGGCATATTGAAGACTGGCAATGAACTGAATCTACCCGATTTTGCGCTGCGGCACCATCGGACGCCTCTTATCACTTCGTCCGAGAGCCTTCGTCTCCCAGTTGTGCAAACCAGTATCGAGGGTTGAATTTGCCTCTTGAATGAATTGAACGTTCGTTTTATTAATACCCCATGGCGAGAACAATTGGCTCAGACGGCGAGAAGACCCAGGCAGCGATTCATGTCGCGGCAAGGCGGCTGATTGCCAAGGTCGGCTACGAGGCCATGTCGATGCGCCAGCTGGCGGAAAAGGTCGGCGTGCAGGCGGCGGCCCTCTACCGCTATCACCCGACCAAGCAGGAGCTGCTGTTCGCGGTGATGCGCGACCACATGGACCGGCTGCTGGCGGCCTGGCGGACCGAGAGCCAGACCCTGACCACGCCGCTCGAACGGCTTGCCGCCTTCATCCGCTTTCACATCCGCTATCATGTGGAGCGGCGGGACGATGTGCACATTGCCAATATGGAACTGCGCAGCCTGCAGGGCGACAAGCTGGCCATTCTGGTGGAATTGCGGGCGGTCTACGAGAACGAGCTGCGGCTGATCCTCGAGGCGGGCAGCGCATCCGGTCAATTCGATATCGACGACATTCCGCTGACGACCCGGGCCATCATTGCGATGACCACCGGCGTGAATGTCTGGTTTCGCCCGGACGACAGGCTTACTGTCACGCAGATTGCGGAAAAATACGTCACGATGGGATTGCGCCTTGTGGGCGCCAAGAATGTCACGACAAAGGACATGGGAGAGTAGCATGTATCAGTCAGGTCTGCGATTTGGACTTTCAGATGATCTCGAAGCGCTGCGCGAGACGGTGCACCGGTTCGCGCAGGAACGCATCGCACCGCTTGCCGCCGAAACGGACCGGTCCAACCAGTTCCCCATGCATCTCTGGCAGGAAATGGGCGCGCTCGGTTTGCTCGGCATGACGGCAAACCCGGATTTCGGCGGCTCGGGCCTCGGCTATCTCGCCCATGCCATTGCCGTGGAGGAGATTTCCCGGGCATCGGCGTCCGTCGGCCTGTCCTACGGCGCGCACTCCAACCTTTGCGTCAACCAGATCAATCGCTGGGGCACGGACGCGCAGAAGGCGAAATATCTACCGAAGCTGTGTTCGGGCGAGCATGTGGGCTCACTCGCCATGTCCGAGCCGGGCGCGGGCTCCGACGTCGTGTCGATGAAGCTGCGCGCCGACAAGAAGAATGACCGCTATGTGCTGAACGGCAACAAGATGTGGATCACCAACGGTCCCGATGCCGATACGCTGGTGGTCTACGCCAAGACCGATCCCGCCGCCGGGTCGCGCGGCGTGACGGCGTTTCTGGTCGAGAAAGGCGTCAAGGGCTTCAGCACGGCGCAAAAGCTGGACAAGCTCGGCATGCGCGGCTCCAACACCTGCGAACTGGTGTTCGAGGATTGCGAGATCCCGTTCGAGAACGTGCTCGGCGAAGAGGGCAAGGGCGTGCGCATCCTCATGTCCGGCCTCGACTATGAACGGGTCGTGCTTGCCGGCGGCCCGCTCGGCATCATGGCCGCCTGCCTCGACGTGGTGGTGCCCTATGTGCATGAGCGCAAGCAGTTCGGCCAGCCGATCGGCGAATTCCAGCTGATGCAGGGCAAGCTTGCCGATATGTACACGACGATGAACGCCTCGCGTGCCTATGTCTACGCGGTGGCTGCCGCCTGCGACCGCGGCGAGACCACGCGCAAGGATGCCGCCGGCTGCATTCTCTATGCGGCGGAAAAGGCCACCTGGTGCGCTCTGGAGGCCATCCAGGCGCTGGGCGGCAATGGTTACATCAACGATTACCCGACGGGACGCCTGCTGCGCGACGCCAAACTGTACGAGATCGGCGCCGGCACCAGCGAAATCCGCCGCATGCTGATCGGGCGCGAAATGTTCGGGGAGAGCGCCTGAATGGCATGAATTCTATTTCATGTCATTCTTTGGTAGAATTGCCATGTTTTATGAATGATGGCAGGTTTCTTCCATTGCAGTGCGAGGAGTTCAAAATGGTTTCCGACAAAAGCACGAAAGGCTTCGAAGAGGAGCCACACGCATTCGACCATATGTCCGGTTCGCCTTCAACGATTGAGTCAAAGACCATGAGTGCAACGGTCGGCGAAGGCGGACGACTCGTGATCCCGGCGGAGCTGCGCAAACTCATGGAGCTTTCACCGGGCGAAGGCGTCGCGCTGCGTGTCGTGGACGGTGTCCTGCATGTTGTATCGGCGACGATGGCTCTCAAACGGGTACAAGCCATCGCAAGCAAACTCAGGAAACCCGGCGTAAGCCTCGTCGACGAATTCATTGCAGACAGGCTGGCCGAACAGCGTGCCTCGGATGAACGATTTGACCGCCTGCATCGGGAAGCGATGGAGCGTGCGAACGAAACGTCTCCCGATAAGGAGCCTCGTCGCTAGTATGAAAGTGGTGGTGGATGCTTCGATTGTTCTGGCGATTTTCCTCAAGGAGCCGCGCGTCGAACACGCCGTTGGCCGGATAAAGGGCGCCTTGTGTTCAACCGTGAATCTGACCGAAATCTTGACACGTTGTGCGGATGGAAACGTTCCTGCGCGCGCCGCGTTCGATTTCCTTGGCTCGCATGGCATTACCTTCGCCGACTATGATGAAGACCTCGCCCTGGCTGCGTCAAAACTCCGTCCCGCAACCCGCCACAAGGGTCTTTCTCTCGGCGACCGCGCCTGCCTTGCTCTTGCCATAAGGGAAGGCGCCACTGCCATTACCACCGACCGCGCCTGGGCCGACCTTGATGTCGGCTGCCACATCGAAGTGATCCGATAGGAGAATACATGAGCATACTTCAGTCCCAGATCACCACCACATCCGAAACCTTTGCCGCCAATACGGAGCGCATGCGCGCCCTTGTCGATGACATCAAGGCCAAGGCTGCGCTGGTGAGCAAGGGCGGGACCGACGAAGCACGCAAGCGCCACACCGCGCGCAACAAGCTGCTGCCGCGCGACCGGCTGGTACAGTTGCTTGATCCCGGTTCGCCCTTTCTGGAAATCGGACAGTTTGCCGCCTGGGACATGTATGGCGACAATATCGCATCGGCGGGGCTGATCGCCGGTATCGGGCGCGTGTCCGGCAAGGAGGTGATGATTGTCGTCAACGACGCCACGGTCAAGGGCGGCACCTATTATCCGCTGACCGTGAAGAAGCATCTGCGCGCGCAGGAAATCGCGCTGCAGAACAACCTCCCCTGCATCTATCTCGTCGATTCCGGCGGCGCGAACCTGCCGAACCAGGACGAGGTTTTCCCGGACCGCGAACATTTCGGCCGCATCTTCTACAACCAGGCGAACATGTCAGCGGCGGGTATTCCGCAGATCGCGGTGGTCATGGGCTCCTGTACGGCGGGCGGCGCCTATGTGCCGGCCATGTCGGAAGAAACCATCATGGTCAAAGGCCAGGCGACCATCTTTCTCGCAGGCCCGCCGCTGGTCAAAGCCGCGACCGGCGAGGACGTGACGGCGGAGGACCTGGGCGGCGCCGAGGTGCACACGCGCGAGTCCGGCGTTGCCGATCACTACGCCATGGACGATGCCCATGCCCTTGCCATCGCCCGGCGCATCGTCGGAAACCTGAATCGAAAGAAGGTGATAGGGCTCGACCTTCGCAGAGTGAGTCCGCCTCTTTACGATCCGCATGAACTCTACGGCATCGTGCCCACGGACCTGCGCCAGCCCTACGACGTGCGCGAAGTCATCGCCCGCGTGGTCGACGGTTCCGAATTCGATGAGTTCAAGCAGAATTACGGCACCAGCCTCATCACCGGCTTTGCCCATCTCTATGGCATGCCAGTCGGCATCATCGCCAACAATGGCGTGCTGTTTTCCGAAAGCGCGCTGAAGGGCACCCACTTCATCGAGCTGTGCACCCAGCGTGGCATTCCGCTCGTCTTCCTGCAGAACATCACCGGCTTCATGGTCGGCCGTTCCTATGAAGCGGGCGGCATCGCCAAGGATGGCGCCAAGCTGGTGACGGCGGTTGCCACGGCGCGCGTGCCCAAGGTGACGATGATCATCGGCGGATCCTTCGGCGCGGGCAATTACGGCATGTGCGGCCGCGCCTTCTCGCCACGCTTCCTGTGGATGTGGCCCAATGCCCGCATTTCCGTCATGGGCGGCGAACAGGCGGCAACGGTGCTGGCGCTGGTCAAGCGCGAAGGCATCGAACGCAAGGGCGGTGACTGGCCCGCTGCCGACGAGGCAGCCTTCCGCGCACCGATCCTGGAAAAATACGAGCGCGAGGGCCACCCGCTCTATTCTTCGGCGCGCCTGTGGGACGACGGCATCATCGACCCGGCCAAAACCCGCGAGGTTCTCGCCCTTTCACTTTCCGCAGCCCTGAATGCACCCGTGGAGGATACCACATTCGGTATCTTCAGGATGTGAGGAGAAAAACCATGACAACAATGTTCTCCAGAATCCTCATTGCCAATCGCGGTGAAATTGCCTGCCGGGTCATCCGCACCGCGCAGAAGATGGGTATCGGCACCGTTGCCGTCTATTCCGACGCCGATGCCGATGCGCTGCATGTGGCAATGGCCGACGAGGCCGTGCATATCGGCGGCTCCTCCGTATCGGAAAGCTATCTGCGCGCCGACCGCATCATTCAGGCGGCCATCGATACGGGCGCCGAAGCCATTCATCCCGGCTACGGGTTCCTGTCGGAAAACCCCGGCTTTGTCGATGCCGTGGTCAAGGCCGGACTGGTGTTCATCGGCCCCTCGGCGGATTCCATCCGCGCCATGGGCCTGAAGGACGCCGCCAAGCGGCTGATGGAAAAGGCGGGCGTACCGGTCGTCCCCGGCTATCACGGTGAAGCGCAGGAACTGGTCGTGCTCGCCTCCAAGGCGCGCGAGATCGGCTATCCCGTGCTGATCAAGGCGCGCGCCGGCGGTGGTGGCAAGGGCATGCGCAAGGTCGACAGCCCCGATGATTTCGCCGAAGCGCTGGGCAGCGCGCGGCGCGAAGCCAAGAGCGCTTTCGGCGATGACCGGGTGCTGGTGGAAAAATACGTCTCCAAGCCGCGCCATATCGAAGTGCAGGTGTTCGGCGACAATCACGGCAATGCCGTGCATCTCTATGAGCGCGACTGTTCGCTGCAGCGCCGCCACCAGAAGGTGATCGAGGAGGCCCCTGCTCCCGACATCACGCCGGAGATGCGTGCGGCAATGACCGACGCCGCCGTGAAGGCGGCCAAGGCCATCAACTATTCCGGCGCGGGCACGATCGAATTCATCGTCGATGCCAGCCAGGGCCTGCGGCCGGACGGCTTCTGGTTCATGGAAATGAACACGCGGCTGCAGGTCGAGCATCCCGTGACCGAAATGATCACCGGGCTTGACCTGGTGGAATGGCAATTGCGCGTGGCGGCGGGCGAACCCCTGCCGCTGACCCAGGCGCAAATCCCGCTGAATGGCCATGCCGTGGAAGCGCGGCTTTATGCGGAAGACCCGGCCAAGGGCTTTCTACCAGCCATCGGCACGTTGCATCACCTCGCCTTTCCCGCTGCCGTCAGGGAAGGCACGGTGCGGATTGAGACCGGCGTGCGCCCGGGCGACACCATTTCCCCCTATTACGATCCGATGATTGCCAAGATCGTCGTTCACGCCAAAAACCGCGCGACCGCGCTGCAAGCCATGGAAGACGCCCTTCTGAACACGGAGATTGCCGGAACGGTCACCAATGCAGCATTTCTCGCCGCATTGGCGCGGCATCCGGGTTTTGCCGCCGGTGATGTCGATACCGGCCTGATCGACCGGGATCTTCACAGCCTGGTCGTTCCCGTGGCCATGCCGGCGGGCGCAAAGGAGCTGGCCGTGCTCTATGCCAGCGGCCTTCTGACAAAGGTCACCTCCGACGATCCCTGGACGGCACTGCGCGGCTACAGCCATCTGGCGCCGTCGCAATACCCGGTCACGCTGGGCGAGCCCGGCCATACGCTCCGCTATGGCATTACGGTTCTGGATGACGATCGTTTCGAGGTCGCCGCAGCCGACGCCACCCTTGACCTGCGGGTGCGGCGCGATGGCAGCGGCTGGCACATCACCGGCAAAGGCATCAACCTGCGGGCGAAGACCGCGGCAATACCGCAAGGCATTGCGGTCATCGCCAGAGGCGTGGTGGCAATTTTTGCCGTGCCGGATCCCCTGCAGCAGGCCGACGAGGCCGGAGCTGCGGGCGACCGGCTGACCGCGCCGATGCCGGGTCTGGTGAAATCCGTCCGGGTCTCTGCCGGCGATCTCGTCAGGAAGGGGCAGGTTCTGCTGGTGCTGGAGGCCATGAAGATGGAACATTCCATCACCGCTCCGCATGACGGAAGAATTGCCGAGATCGTCAACGAAGGGGCGCAAGTCAAGGAGAAGACGGCCCTTGTGCGCTTCGAAGAGGCGGAAGTCGCCGCGTTGACCAAGATTTGAAGCAGAAATGACAAACAGTCGTGCTAGTCGTATATCTGTGACGAGCACCACTTGCCTACTCAAGTCGTAAGAATTTCCCATTCACAGCAGAGGAGATCGACCCATGGCTACCAAATCATTGCAGACGATCAAACGCGCGCCCACCGCAACGCCCACCGATCTCGGCGCGGACGCGACCCGCGACATCGCAGCCGCCGTCAATGCGCTGCTTGCCGATACCTTCGCGCTCTACATGAAAACGAAAAACTTTCATTGGCATATGAGCGGGCCGCATTTTCGCGATTATCACCTGATGCTGGACGAACAGGGCGCCCAGATTTTTGACATGACCGACGTTCTGGCGGAGCGCGTGCGCAAGATCGGCGGCACAACATTGCGCTCCATCGGGCAGATTTCCGCCCAACAGCGCCTGCTCGACAACGACGCCAATTTCGTGACGCCGGAGGACATGCTGGCCGAACTGCGCGACGACACGAAGAGCTTTATCGGCTATCTGCGGCAGGTGCATGAGCTTTGCAGCGAATACCATGACAGTGCCACCACGAGCATCATCGAGAATTACATCGATGAATCCGAGCGCCGCCACTGGTTCCTGTTCGAAGCAACCCGCACCGGTCCTGCCAGCGTCTGATGTGCTGACAACGGTTTCATCGACAGAGCGGCATGAACAGCGCCTTTATCGGCAACAGAGGTTCATGCCGTTCAATCCTTTTAATCGTTCGCCTTGGTCATTTTCGCGCGTTTGTCGCGGTTCTGCGTATCGGCAATCAGGGCTTCCACGGCGGAAATGTTCAACGCCAGTGTGGCTATCCGTTTCAAGGTATTATTGTCAGGAAAAGCATTGGTCTTTGCAGTCAAAATTATCAACTCTTTTTGAGCACGGCTCAACCTTGACAATAATGCCCCAAGCTCGTCCTGCATAACTTCCCCGTCTTCTTTAAGAATCAAAAATTCCATAAACCGTTTACTTAGCTGATATCCCGGTGTTCGCAACCCCTAAGAGTTGCGAAAGTCTCACTAAAAAACCACATTAAATCGAATTAACTATCATAATTCTAATGATAGGTTTAATCATAGCCTCTCACAGAAATTCATAACAAAAAGACAAAACAACATAAAAAATGAGCATTGTTATCAAATCAATTCTAAACTGACAAAGATATATCTGATTTAAAACTTTATACTACACGTCATTTAGAAGAAAATATTTGCATTACTGTGACAATCCAAAGCATCTGCTCCAGATTCTCCTGCATGTGCAGCCCCCTTGAAATAAGGCCGGCAACTCAGACCTGCCGGGTTGCAGCGACGCTCCCATTAGAACAATGGCCCCTTAGCATGATGCCGTCTAACGGCTAGGTTGCAATCGCAACAATAATCTCGTCCTGATTGCGTCAATAATGTGGAATTGCCGAAGAAGAGTGTTCAGCGCCGAGCCGGCAGCCGTATCAACGGCACGGCTGGCTCCCGTGTCGCAGGAGTACCCGCAGCCGCTTCAGGCGATAACAGCAGGCGATCCCGACTACGTCCTGGCGCGTGATACCGGCATCGCGCAGCAAATGTTCACCCGGTTTGCGCGATAGTACCGCGAGTTGGCGAGCCTCGCGATCAGCGATCTGCAAACCCTTCCAAAGATTTGAAAACAAGCAGAAAACAGACATGGAGCTGGTCTCGAATGGCGAATAGTCACCATGCTTGACGCAAGCATTGACATACATCAAACGAATAGAAATTATGCCTGTCATTCGAAATTTTAATTGCAGGGAACACCATGAATCCGCCACTCGACAGCGATCTGCTCCGAACGTTCTTGGCCGTGGCAACGGCCGGCAATGTCACCCGCGCGGCGGAAAGGATCGGGCGCACGCAATCGGCCGTGAGTGTCCAGATCAAGCGGCTCGAGGAGGTTCTGGGAGAAAGCGTTTTTGCCCGCGGCTCGCGCGGCGTTGCGCTGACCACCCAGGGCGAAGCACTGCTCGTCAACGCGCAGCGCATCGTCGCGCTGCTGGATGAGACCATGGCGACGATCCGGGCCAAGCCGCTTGGCGGCCCCGTGCGGATCGGCCTTCCCGAAGAATATGGCTACACGATCCTGCCGCGCGCCCTCGCCGCCTTTGCCAGCCAGCATCCGCAGGTGGAGGTAACGGTCAAATGCGGATATTCGGCACAGCAGCTCGCCGCACTGGATGCGGACGAGCTTGATCTTGCCGTCATATTCAACTGGGAGCCGCCGGCAACCGGCGAGGTGCTGTTTGTCGACCCGACCGTCTGGGTCACCTCGGAGGTGCATTGCGTGCATGAAATCACGCCGGTTCCCATCGCGATCTACGAGCGCTCGGACTGGTGCAGGAAATTCGCCATGGGATCGCTGGAACGCAACAGGATCGATTATCGCGTGGCCTATAGCTGCGATACGGGCGGAGGCTTGAAAATAGCAGCAGTTTCTGGCCTTGCCATCGCCCCGCTCGCGCGCAGCAACATTCCGCCGGGCTGCCGCGAACTGACGGAAGCAGAAGGATTTCCGGTCATTGATTCATCGAATGTCGTGCTGCGGCGCAATCCGCGGATGATGAGCCCCGCGATTGACGGCATGGCCAAGGTGATCCGCGATGCGTTCCAGCCGATGGGCTGAGCCATTGTTGTCTCGTGCCGGTGTGGCTTGAGCACTCATGCGTGGTTCGACAAGCTCACCATGAGGGAGGTGGTTTGGTGCAAGGTTAATCACAAACGTTGCAGAACGTAACTCCCTGCAATCCTCACTCTCCCTCATGGTGAGCTTGTCGAACCACGCACCAGGCATCTGCAGTTCAGTGCGTGGTCATCCATTCGCGGGCTTCGCGCATGGCCGTTGCCAGATCGGCCTTGGACATGGTTTTCACCAGTTCGGCGCGCAGTTCCGCAGCCCGGTCGCTGCCTTTGATTGCCGCAATGTTGAACCATTTGTGCGCGGCCACATGATCAACGGCACAGTCACGGCCCGTGGCATACATGATGCCCATTTCAAAGAGGATGTCCGTTTCTGCGGTGCCGCCGACATGTCCGGCATCGATATTGTGAAGATCAAAGCGTGCCATTTTACCGAGTCCCTGTTTAAACCGATAAGCCCTGTTAGACTTCTGAGAACCGCCTGATTTGTTTGTTTTGGCGTGCTCTTTCGATGTTTTCGAGAATGCCACACAGCCCTCAAATTGCTGTTAAGGGGCATGATTAACTGGAGCCAAACAAAACAAAAACAACTGGTAAACTTCGGAATTCATTAAATATATCGCCCCAGCAATTGCAGGCATTTGGATCAAATTCGCTTAAAATGCCATTATCCGATTTCAAGCCTTTGCTAACCAAGGCACAGCTTCTTTTTGTCGGGCTTGGAGCCAAGCGCACAGGAATCTCCTCTCCGTTCCGCAACGCCTGCCTGCAAAAAACCCCGGCTGCGAGCGCATAAGGCTTCCTTTCAGGGTTTTTTTGAATTACGTTTACGTAAGGGACATGCAAATGGATGCGGAGAGACCCCATTTGCCGCACAACCCTTATCGGGAGGAACATATGAATCGCAAACTCTTATTGGCATGCGCCGGCGTTGTATTGATGGCAGGTCCGGCACTGGCCGAGGAACCGATCGTCGGCACGTGGAAGCGGCCGACCGGCACGCTCATCCAGTATTCGTCCTGCGGCGCCGACAAGTATTGCGGCACGGTCTTGACCGGCGAGTACAAGGGCAAATCCATCGGCGAGATGTCCGGCAAGGGCGGGTCCTACAAGGGACAGGTCAACAAGCTCGACGAGGGCAAGACCTATAATGGCAAGGCCAGCGTCAGCGGCAACACATTGTCCCTGTCCGGTTGCGTGCTGGGCGGGCTCATCTGCAAGAGCGAAAGCCTGACACGCCAGTAATTTTCAGACGGCATGCCAAACCCCGTGAAAGCGTAAAGCTTTCGCGGGGTTTTTGTTTGCTTGCGCCAGATATGGCCGGCCCGGCCGGGTTGCGCCGTCTTGCGATGCGCTTACCGCTGCCCGTACCGTGCGCCGAACCCCCAAGGCGTGCACCGCTTGCCCTCCCCAGGCCTTTGAACGCGGCTTCGATACCCCGCCCCTTCGCTGCGCCCGCCGGTCTGATCGACAGCAACAGGGCCGGAACAACCGGCATGGACCCAACACGTGCAGCGCGGCGTGTAATATGACCTGACATGTCTCATCTGCGTCTCCGGCATCGTGAATCGCAAGGCGGTCCTTGCCAGAGCGGAAACTGATGCGGGATGTGGCGCTTTCCAAGGAAAATGTGTGACGCAAAAAAGTAAGCCCCGGCAATGTTGACGTTGGCAAAATCAGAGTGTAATAAACCAAAAGGTTATTTAACCTATTAGTTAGATATGATCGGTTCGGAATGGGAAGGAAGAGGAACCATGACCGCAGCGCTGGCCCGCAGGGACAATGATCGCGAACTGACAATCGTCCGGATCGTCGATGCGCCGGTGGCGCTCGTTTTCAAGGTCTGGTCACAGCCGGAGCATGTCGTGCGCTGGTGGGGCCCGAAGAATTTCACCTGCCCGAACTGCCAGATCGATTTCAGGGAGGGCGGTGCCTATCGCTCGTCCATCCGCTCTCCCGATGGCGAGGACGCCTGGATGGTCGGCCGCTACACGCGGATCGTCGAGCCGGAGCGGATCGTCTTCACCTTTGCCTGGGAGGATAGCGATGGCCTGCGCGGGCCGCAGACATTGGTAACCGTCACCATGAGCGCGCAGGGACAGCGCACGCGGCTCGTCTTCCATCAGGCACCGTTCGATTCCGCCGACGACCGGGATTCGCATGAGAATGGCTGGACCGAATGCATGGAACGGCTGGAGGCCTATGTCGAGCCGCTGGGCCGTCTTCACTGAGGAGCGTATACCCCCGCTCATGGACTGATTATCGCTTGAACCAATATCAAGGAGGAAACGATGAACACCCATGCACACCCTGACGACCGCAAGGTTGTTTCCCGCGCCGAGTGGGACAAGGCCAGAAAGGCCTTTCTGCTGAAGGAAAAGGCCTTCACCAAACAGCGCGATGCCCTGAACCGCGAGCGCCGTGCACTTCCGATGGTGCAGATCGACAAGGATTATGCGTTTGAGGGGCCGAAGGGCAAGCTCGGCCTGTCCGATTTGTTCGAGGGGCGCCGCCAGTTGATCGTTTATCATTTCATGCTGGGACCGGGCGAAGGCGAAGGCTGCCCCGGCTGCTCCTTCCTTGCCGACAGTATCGGCAATCTGGCGCATCTGCACGCCCGCGACACCACGCTGGTGGCGGTCTCGCGCGCACCCCTCGCAGAAATCGAGGCCTATAGGAAACGCATGGGCTGGACCTTCCCGTGGGTGTCGTCCCATGGCAGCGATTTCAACTATGATTTCCACGTCACACTGGACGAGACGGTCGCGCCGCCCGTCTACAATTACACCACGGCCGAGGAATATGAGCGCAAGGGCATGCCCTGGTTCATGCGGGGCGAACAGCCGGGAACCAGTGTCTTCCTGCGCGACGGCGATACGGTCTACCACACCTATTCGAGCTATGGACGCGGCGGCGACCTGCAGCTTGGCACCTACAACTATCTCGACCTGACGCCGCTCGGCCGGCAGGAGGGCTGGGATGGTACGCCCGACCTTGGCGGTCTCGGCAAGAACTGGGTCAAGCGCCATGACGAATACGCCGGCACGGCCAAATCCGCCGACGATAACTGCTGTCACTGATTTCGATCCCCCCAGCGGAGATATCCGATGAAAAAAACCTATCATGGCAGCTGTCATTGCCAAACCGTGCGTTTCGAATGCACGATCGATCTCGATGCCGGTACGAGCAAATGCAATTGCTCGTTCTGTGCCAAGCTGCGGTTCTGGAAAGCCTTTACCGGCGGTGATGCGCTGCAGATCCTCGCAGGCGCTGACAATCTCACGCAATACCAGTTCGGCAGCAAGACCATCACGCATTCCTTCTGCAGGACCTGCGGCGTCAAGCCGTTCGGACAGGGCAATCTGGAGGTGATGGGCGGGCCCTTCTATGCCGTCAACCTGTCCGTTCTCGATGACCTTTCGCTGGAGGAGCTGCTGGCAGCCCCCGTGCAATATCAGGATGGCTTGCACGACAACTGGGGAGAGGCGCCGACGGAAACGCGGCACCTGTAGAGGGCTGATCCTGTCCCTGACAATGGCTCGCCTGTCAGCGCGCCCGTTGGCCGAACAGGATTTTCTGCGCTTCCTTGTCGTCGGCAAGATTGCGGCGCGCTTCCTTGCCCAGATCCCTGCCCCGCTGAACGGCGGGGCGGGCGCTTATGGCTTCAAACCAGCGCTTGAGATTGGGAAAATCATTGAGATCCTGCCCCTGATTGGCGTAGGAGACAACCCAGCCGAATGACGCCATATCGGCGATGGAATAGGCATCGGCAAGATAGTCCCGGCCTTCCAGACGCCGGTTCATCACACCGTAAAGACGGTTGACCTCGTTGGTGTAGCGGTTGATGCCGTATTCGATCTTTTCCGGTGCGTATTGCCGGAAATGATGCGCCTGCCCGGCCATGGGCCCGAGGCCGCCCACCTGCCAGAACAGCCACTCCTCCACGGCGACGCGCTTGCGCTCGTCCTGCGGATAGAACTTGCCGAACTTGCGGCCGAGATATTGCAGGATGGCACCGGATTCGAACACGGAGATCGGTTCGCCGCCTGGCCCTTCCGGATCGATGATCGCGGGCATGCGATTGTTGGGCGCGATCTTGAGGAATGACGGTTCGAATTGTTCGCCCTTGCCGATATTGACCAGCTTGAGATCGTAGGGAACCCCGAGCTCTTCCAGCATGATGGAAATTTTCCAGCCGTTGGGTGTCGGCCAGTAGTAGAGTTCAATCGGCTTGGTCTGCGTCGTCATGTCGGTCTCCTGGGAGCTTGATCTATCCGGTCAAACATAAGTGCCCGATGCCCGATCGCAATAGCCGGTGGCCGATTTCCGGCCGGCTTTGGCAGGCGGCCTGAACCGAATTGAAATTTCAGGCTTTTTGCCATCTCCCAACTGACATCCGATTTCACTATATTAGGAGCATGAACAATCGAATCGGAACAAAGAAACCCGTCGCCATCAGCATGCCGCCCCATGTTGAACCCGAAGAATTTACCGACGCGAAAGCCGCCGTGCAGGCGCTGATCGCCCTCTACGAGCGGAACACGCAGTTTCTGCGCGATGGCTTCGACAAGGTCGCCAAGGGCAAAGTGGAAAACAACACGCATTTTCGTGCCTTCTATCCGGAAGTGCGCCTGTCGACGTCAAGCTATGCGCAGATCGACTCCCGCCTCGCCTTCGGCCATGTCTCGGCGCCCGGCCAGTATTCGGCCAACATCACCCGGCCAGATCTTTTCGAAAGCTACCTGGAAGAACAGATAAGGCTGCTGATCCGCAATCATGGCGGGCCGGTCACGGTGCAGGAATCCACGACACCGATCCCCATCCACTTTGCCTTCCTAGAAGGCACCTATGTGGAATCCTCGGTTGCCGATGCGTTCCAGCGCCCGCTGCGCGATCTCTTCGATGTCCCCGATCTCAACGCCACGGATGACCGGATCGTCAATGGCGAATATGAGACCGACGATATTGACGGGATCATGCCGCTGTCGCCGTTCACGGCGCAACGCGTGGATTATTCCCTGCATCGCCTGTCGCACTATACCGCGACCCGTCCCGTGCATTTCCAGAACTATGTCCTCTTCACTAACTATCAGTTCTACATCGATGAGTTCTGCGCCCTGGCGCGGCGGCTGATGGCCGAGGGTGGCGGCGGCTACGAGCGGTTCATCGAACCGGGCAACCTGATCACCGAAGCCGGTGATGACGCGCCGACGTCGGGCGTGCCGATTGGACGGCTGCCGCAGATGCCTGCCTATCATCTGGCGAAGAAAGACAATGCCGGCATCACCATGGTGAATATCGGCGTCGGCCCCTCCAACGCCAAGACCATCACGGACCACATCGCCGTTCTGCGGCCGCATGCGTGGCTGATGCTCGGCCATTGCGCCGGACTGCGCAACACGCAGGCACTCGGCGACTATGTGCTGGCCCATGCCTATGTGCGCGAGGATCACGTGCTCGATGACGACCTGCCGGTCTGGGTGCCGATCCCGGCGCTGGCCGAAGTGCAGGTCGCGCTCGAACAGGCGGTCGCCGAAGTCACGGGACTTGAGGGCTACGACCTGAAGCGCATCATGCGCACGGGCACGGTTGCCACCATCGACAACCGCAACTGGGAGCTGCGCGACCAGCGCGGACCGGTGAAGCGCCTGTCGCAATCGCGCGCCATTGCACTCGACATGGAGTCGGCGACCATTGCCGCCAACGGCTTCCGCTTCCGCGTGCCCTATGGAACGCTGCTGTGCGTCTCCGACAAGCCGCTGCATGGCGAATTGAAGCTGCCGGGCATGGCAACGGAGTTCTACAAGCGTCAGGTCGCCCAGCATCTGCAGATCGGTATCCGTGCGCTGGAGAAACTGGCGGAAATGCCGCCGGAAAAACTGCACTCGCGCAAGTTGCGCAGCTTCTTCGAGATGGCCTTCCAGTAGCAGAGACGAGCTTTTCTCGGGGGATGACCTGACGATTTGGCGATTGTTGCTTGGAAACAAGGGCGAAATGCCGTATTCTTATTCTTCTGGAGTGGAGATGGGCTTTCGCCCACCTCCGTTTTCTAGACTGTGAAATGAACCCGGAGGATCAGTGACCAGCTGCTCCGGGTTTTTTTCACTTCCAGTGTGATGCTCAGCGGCAGATACCACATCGCGTCACCTCCAGTTTTAAGAGCAAGGCCATTGCCATGGTCGGGCGGCCCATCCTCCCGATGCACCGGCTGGCTCGGTGCGTGCTGCTTCGCTCTCAAACGCCTGAGTGATGGGCACCTTTGCAAATCCCGCGAAAACAGCAACGCATGCAGAGTTGAATATTGAAGACGGCGTGCATGTAAGGGTTGCGGCGATGGCGCATCGCTGAATGAGCGGAGAAAGCGATCTGACATTCCGCATCTTGATTGCGTCGCAATTGACCGTTTAATGCGTGACCATGACAACAACGACAAAATCATCCTGGGTGAAGCTCGCGGCGGTGCTTGTACCGGTCCTGCTGTCGGTACCGCTGGTGCTCGGATTTTTCGGTTCCGTGCATCCGGTTTTCGATGCATTCGCGCACTTCCGCATCCACCTCGCCGCGCTCATGATCCTCACGGCACTGCCAGCCCTTTTCATGGGGTTGTGGCGGGAAAGCCTGATGACCATCATTCTGGCGGTCATGGCCCTGTCGACCGTGCTGGCCCCTGCTCCCGCGCCCGCATCAGCCGGGACGCCGCAAGCCGCCACGCCATCCGGCCAGCCGCAATACACGCTGCTGCAGTTGAACCTTCGCTTTGACAATGCCGACCAGACGGAGGTCATCCGTCTGGTTGCGCAGCAGAGCCCCGATGTCATCACCCTGCAGGAGGTTTCAGACAGCTGGCGGGCGAAGCTGGCGGCGATCGAAGCGCGGTATCCCTACAATCTCTACTGCCCCAGCAGCAAACGCATCGGCGGCGTGGCGATCCTCTCCCGCCGCCCCTTTGCGCTGGGCACGACGCCGCAATGCATCGGCAACGCCCTTGCCGGCCTCGCCCGGATTGATTTCGGCGGCCGCACCGCACTGGTTGCCGCCCTGCACCTGGACTGGCCCTGGCCGTTTGCGCAACCTGATAATGTCGAGGAAATGCGTGCCTATTTCGAACGGCTGCAGGGACCGATGATTGTTGCCGGCGATTTCAATGCGGCGCCATGGAGTCAAACCGTTCGCCAGATCGCGGCGGCAAGCAAAACCATGCCGGTGGATGGATTGCGCCCGAGCTGGCTGATCAACGGCACGCTGGCAAAAGCGGCCAGATGGATCGGCCTGCCGCTTGATCATATCCTCGTATCAAGCCGCATCTCGGCCGCAAGCGTCGAAACGCTCGGGCCCGTCGGCTCGGATCACCTGCCGCTGCTCCTGCGGTTTGCAATCGATGCGGCAGCCGATGACGGTCCGGATCTGCAGACCGTGATGCTGACGCAGTGATTATTCGAATACCGGCCTCAGGAAACTGCGCTCGTAGCTGACGATGCTGCGATTGTGTTTTTCCATTTCAAACACCGCCTGGCATTCGGGGTCTTTTGCCATGCGCTGCCGGTATGTTTCATAGTCAGCAAGACTGGGAAAGCTGAACATCGCATAGGCGATGTTGCTTGCCCCTTCGCTCGGCAAGAAATAGCCGTGATGGTTTCCGCCCAGGCGAGTGACGAGCGCTATCCAGCGGCGGCCATAGTCCTCGAATTCGGCAAGCTTGTAGGGATCGATGACATATTTGAGATAGCAGGTGATCACGGGCAAACTCCGGTACAGGTCGGTTTATCGACAAAAGACGCGAGCTTTTACCCGCATTTCAATCGGAAAAAGGCCCGGATCAACCGGGCTTTTCATCACATGCTGGTATAGACCGGCCCCTCGCCGCCCTGCGGCGGCACCCAGTTGATGTTCTGGTTCGGGTCCTTGATATCGCAGGTCTTGCAGTGAACGCAGTTCTGGGCGTTGATCACGAATTTCGGGCCGGTGCTTTCCTCGACCCATTCATAAACGCCCGCCGGGCAATAGCGTGTCGATGGCCCCGCAAAGACATCGTGTTCCGAGGATTTCTGCAGCGCCGCATCCTTGACGATGAGGTGGACCGGTTCGTTTTCCTCGTGGTTGGTGTTCGACAGGAACACCGAGGACAGGCGGTCGAAGGTCAAGACGCCATCGGGCTTGGGATAGGCGATCGGCTTGTGCTTGGCCGCCGGTTCCAGCGATGCCGCGTCGGACTTGCCGTGCTTCCATGTGCCGAAGGGCGACCAGCCGCCGAAAATCGTGTTCAGCCACATGTCGATGCCGCCAAGCACCACGCCGCCGACGGTGCCGAGTTTCGACCACATCGGCTTGACGTTGCGCACCCGCTTCAGGTCCTTGCCGATCTCGCTGGTGCGCCAGGCGTTTTCGTAGGAGATGAGTTCGTCATTGGCCCGTCCCGCAGCCAGTGCCGCAGCCGCATGTTCCGCCGCCAGCATGCCCGAGAGCATGGCATTGTGCGATCCCTTGATGCGCGGCACGTTGACGAAACCGGCGGAGCAACCGATCAGCACGCCACCGGGGAAGGACAGTTTCGGCACCGACTGCCAGCCGCCTTCGGTAATGGCGCGCGCACCATAGCCGAGACGCTTGCCGCCCTCGAATGTGCCGCGAATGGCGGGATGCGTCTTGAAGCGCTGGAATTCCTCGAACGGCGACAGATAGGGATTCTTGTAGTTGAGGTGCATGACGAAGCCGACGGCCACCGTATTGTCCTCGAGGTGATAGAGGAACGAACCGCCGCCCGTCTTCAGGTCGAGCGGCCAGCCGAAGGAATGCTGCACCAGGCCCAGCTTGTGCTTGGCCGGATCGATCTGCCAGAGCTCTTTCAGGCCGATACCGAACTTGGCCGGTTCCTTGCCTTCATCGAGCTTGAACTTGCCGATGAGCTGTTTGGCGAGCGAGCCCCGCGCGCCTTCGGCAATGAGTGTATATTTGCCGAGCAGCGCCATGCCGCGCGTATAGGCCGGACCGTGCGAACCGTCCTTTTCGATGCCCATGTCGCCGGTGGCCACACCAATGACCGCACCACTATCGTCATAGAGAACTTCGGAACCGGCAAATCCGGGATAAATCTCGACGCCGAGCTCTTCCGCCTTCGTGCCGAGCCAGCGGCAGACATTGCCCAGCGAAACGATGAAATTGCCGTGATTGTTCATCAGCGGCGGCATGGCGAAATTCGGCAGGCGGACGGAGCCTGCCGGCCCCAGAACCAGAAAGTGATCCGCTGTCACGGGTGTCTTGAAGGGGTGTCCCTCCTCGTCCCGCCAGCCGGGCAAGAGCTTGTCGACGCCGATGGGATCGACCACCGCGCCGGAAAGAATATGGGCACCGACCTCGCCGCCCTTTTCCAGCACGACGACCGACAGTTCAGGATTGATCTGCTTGAGCCTGATCGCCGCTGACAGGCCCGATGGGCCACCGCCGACAATCACGACATCAAACTCCATGCTCTCCCGCTCTGGAAGTTCGTTTGTCTCGCTCATGAAGTCCTCCTGAATGCTATGCCCCGCAAACACTTCGCCTGTGTTTTTCCCATTTGTAACGCAACAATAGCCGTATGACAGAGGCTAGCATCCATTCAAGATGCGGCCAATTGCCCTCATCCTACGACCATTTCCACAATTTATAATTTACCTTAACGTAAACGTCAATATTTTAGCCCGTGTGCGGCGGAATTTCCAATGTGCGGGGAACAGGATAACGGCTGTGACATCAAGGGCGTTTGCCGGTCTTTCTCAGGCGAGATTGCAGGGCCATTGTGCGTGGTTCGACACGCTCACCATGAGGGAGAGTGAGAGTTGTAGGGAGCCACATTCTGCAACATCGCAGATGCGCCCTGCAATCAAACCACCTTCCTCATGGTGAGCGTGTCGAACCACGCACCACGCACCATGCCATCCGCAGGCAGGTCAACCCAGTTGCGCCTTTGCGCATTTCGTTCATACTCGCCTCCATTGACATGTCTCGCATAAAAAACTGCTGGTGGATCGGGGATAACCAACAAGCGGGGACGGGATGAGATCACTCTGGATGATCTGGACAATGGGCAGCGTTCTGGCTGTCACCATGATTTTTACCCATTCTGCGGCGCAGGAGCAGAAGAAATGGACCGTTGGGCCCTATAGTTTTTCCGATGAAATGGGCGGGTTCAGTATCCGCTCGGTCAGCGGGACCGGCACAACCGAAGATCCGATCGTCATCACCGAAGAGCTGAATGATATCGTTCCGGTCACGCTCGTCATTCGCAACGCCGGCGTGGGGAAGCCAGGATTCGTGCCCCAGGGTTTTGGCCTGCTGTTCCATCTGCAGATCCGGGCCATCAATGGCAGCGGCCGCCCGTGGCAGGAGTTTTTCTTCGAACTGCAGTCGGTGCTTGGGGAACCGAGCGACTATAGTGACGGGCTGTCCTTCTGCCAGCCGTGCGACAAGACAGGAATGATCCATTCCAATCTCTTTGCCGCCTATGAAGACAATCCCGAACCCTATGACCGCCTGACCTTTCAAGACGGCAAGGTTGATCCAAAGGCAAACGCGATCATGGATTTTCCGATTGGCGACTTTACGCCCAAGCGCATCTTTTATCTGGTGCAGGAGCCGCGCATTCCCTCCACCTGACCTTGCAATCACGCGCGCAATTTGCGACTTGAAGGAGAGACCCGCTCCAATCCGGGTTCAAGGATCAGCCATTGCCCGACCTGCGTGAACTCTTGCACTTTTATGCCGAAGCCGGTGCCGACACGCCGCTCGAGGACGTGCCGGTCGACCGCTTTGCCGCAGTGGAGCCCGCACGCAAGCCTGTTCAGCCGCCCGCAGCAACGCGCCCGGCAGCGCCGCAGGCCGAGCGGCCACGGCCGGAGCCGCAACCGGTGGCAGCGCCGGCATTGAACAAGACCTCCGTCCCCGACGACACCAAGATTGCACTGGCGCGGCAGCTCGCGTCGAGCGCCACCACACTTGAACAGTTGCGCGAGCAGCTTGCATCCTTCGATGGCTGCAATCTGAAATTCACTGCCAAGAACCTGGTCTTTGCCGACGGCAATCCGCACGCCCCCATCATGTTCGTCGGCGAGGCACCGGGACGCGAAGAGGATCTGGAAGGCGTGCCGTTCATCGGCCGTTCCGGGCAGTTGCTCGACCGGATGCTCAGTGCCATCGGCCTTGACCGCACCGGCGTCTACATCGCCAACACCATTCCGTGGCGCCCGCCGGGCAACCGCACGCCGACGCCGCTGGAGACCGAGATCTGCCGCCCCTTCTTCGAACGGCAGATCGAACTTGCCGGCCCCAAACTGCTGATTGCCCTCGGCGGCCCCGCCGCCAAGGCGTTGACGCACGCACCGGAAGGCATTTTGCGGCTGCGCGGCAACTGGAAAACCCACCGCACGGCGGCGGGGATCGACATCCCGGTCATGCCGACGCTGCATCCGGCCTATCTCCTGCGCAATTCAGCCCAGAAGCGCTTTGCCTGGCGTGATTTCATTGCCGCCAAAATACAGTTGCGCGCCCTCACGCAATAATTCATATGCCATGGCGCAAAACTGGAATGACAGTGTCGTAATTTCCGGCTCTGAAGCCCGGTGAAACCTGTACTTTCCGGTGCAGAAACGCAGGGTCCCCATATGTTTCGCCAACTCTTGCCGATTGCGGCACTGTTGACCAGCACCTTCCTGATGCTGACCGCCGGCGGTTTGGCAGGCATTCTGCTGCCCTTGCGCGCCGGAATAGAAGGCTGGTCGCCGACCACGGTCGGCTGGCTTGGCACGGGCTATGCCCTCGCCTTCACCGGCGGCTGCATCGTTGTCCCACGCCTTGTGCGCCGCGTCGGTCATGTCCGTGTCTTTGCCGTTCTCCTGACCCTGCTCAGCATGTCGATGCTGCTGCACGGGCTCATCATCGACCCGTGGGCCTGGACCCTGTTCCGGGCGCTTGCCGGTTTCTCGCTGGCCGGCAGCTACATGGTGATTGAAAGCTGGCTGAACGAGCGCGTGACCAACGCCTCACGCGGCATGGTGTTTTCAATCTACATGATCGTGTCGATGATCGGCCTGCTGGTCGGGCAATACATCCTGCCATTCGGCAATCCGGCGACACAGGCGCTGTTCATGATCGGCGCGCTGATCTATGCAGCAGCCCTCGTGCCAACCGGGCTTTCCAACGCCCAGTCGCCGCGGCCGCTGACCGAGGTTTCGCTCGACCTGCCCGGCCTCTACCGCAAATCGCCGGCGGCGATGATCGGCTCGCTGATTGCCGGTATCATAGCGGGCGCGTGGAATTTCCTCTCGGCGATCTATGGCCGCGAAATCGGCCTTTCCACCTTCGACATCGCCACGATGATTGCCAGCGCCATGATCGGCGGCGCCATCTTCCAGTATCCCATCGGGCGCATCTCCGACTTTGTCGACCGGCGCTATGTGATGGTGGTGGCCGGTATTGTCGGCGTCCTGTTGTCCGTGACGATGATCATCGTACAGCCTGTTACCCCCTGGGTCATCTATTCCCTGATGTTCGCCTTCGGCACGGTGTTGTTTCCGATCTATTCGCTCAATGTCGCCCATGCCAATGATTTTGCCGAGCCGAGCGAGTTCGTCAAAGTCTCGAGCGGGCTGCTGATCGTCTACGGCATCGGCAGCATGATAGGCCCGCAGATTGCCGGGCGGCTGATGGACGTCACCGGCCCCGCCGGTTTCTTCATGACCATGGCGGGCTGCTATGCAGCCTACGGTTCCTACGCCTTCTGGCGCAGCCTGCGCCGGGCCCGGCAGGTGCCGTCGGAGCGGCCGGACTTCGTCTACCGTGCGCCGGACAGGCCGCAGACACCGGAAACGCTGCAGCTCAATCCAGCCATCAGCGCGGCCAAGGACGACTAGGGTCAGCCCTGTGGCGTCGAGGCCTTGCGCGCCCTCGCCCGGGCAAGCCCGAGCTGGCGCTCGCGATAGATGATGAAGATGCCGGCGCTGATGACGATGACCGCACCCGTCATCATTTCGCTGGACGGAATATCGCCGAACAGCATGTAGCCGATGACTAGGCCGAGCAGCATCGACGTATATTCAAACGGCGCGATGGTCGACATGTCGGCATGCCGGTAGCTCTCGGTCAGAAGGATTTGCGCCACGCCGCCGGCAATGCCGGCCATGACCAGGAGTGTCGCCTGCATCGGCGTGGGCCAGACCCAGCCGAAAGGCAGGCTGACCAGCGCGATGACGCTCGACGCAATCGAGAAGTAGACGACGATGGTCGGGGTGCGCTCGGTCTGGACCAGCCGCCGCACCAGGAGCATGGCGATGGCCGCAAGCCCCGCCCCGCAAAGGGTGGCCAGCGCACCGATTGCCTCTTCGCCGCCGAATTCGCTTTGACCGGTGAAGAACGTCATGCGCGGCCAGAGAATGATCAGCACGCCGATGAGCCCGACAAACACAGCGCTCCAGCGGTAAAGCCGCACGGTCTCGCGCAGGAACACCGCGCTGCACAATACGGTCAGCAGGGGCGTGGCATAGCTGAGGGCAATCGCTTCCGGCAAAGGCAGCTTGGTAAGGCCGTAGAAACTGGCGCTCATGGCGCTGACGCCGACAAAACCGCGCCAAAAGTGGCTGAAGGGTTCATTGGTCTTGAACGCGACGTTCAGCTGGCCCTGCCACGCGATGAACACAACAACCGGAAAGATGGCGAAGAAGGAGCGGAAAAACACCAGCTGTCCCGCAGGGATGCCGTCCGACGCCTTCAGCAGGCTGGACATGCAGACGAAGACGCAGACCGAAGCGACCTTGAGGCCAATTCCGAGCATGACATTGGTGCTGCGCACCTTATCCGTGAGGGGCGGTCCACCGTCTTTCTGGTGAACGATAGTTGTCACGACTGGTATTCCTTGAGGGAGCGAACGGAGAGAAACAGAATTGATATATCTGTATAGGTTACTTTGACGAATCCTTCCAGATACCAATGCGATCACGTTGCATGTTTCAAGCACATACGGAAGTGAACAAAAGCAACAGCATACGCGGAAAAAACCGGCTGCTTTGTTGTATGCCGGGGCAAACACGGCTACGGTCCGGCACCACAAAAAGGACAGTTTCCCAATGCGTACCGATACCGGCCAGATCTTTCATCTTGAAGATTACAAGCCAACCGATTTTCTTATTCCTGAAACCCACCTTGAATTCTCGCTCCATCCCGAGCGCACCATCGTCAAGTCGACACTGCATATCGAACGCCGGCCGGGCGTTGCTGCCAATGCACCGCTTGTCCTTGACGGCGACGAACTGAAACTCATCGACATCAGCATCGACGGTGTCGCATTGGGCGACAATGCCTATGTCGCAACGCCCGATCGCCTTGAAATCAGCGCCCTGCCCGAGAGCGGCACGTTCAAGCTGCAGATCACCACGGAAGTCAATCCGACCACCAACCGCCAGTTGACCGGCCTCTACCGGTCCAGCGGCGTCTACTGCACCCAGTGCGAAGCCGAAGGCTTCCGCCGCATCACCTATTTCTACGATCGCCCTGATCTCCTGTCGGTCTATACGGTGCGCGTTGAAGCCGATGCCAAGGAAGCGCCGCTGCTTCTGGCCAACGGCAATCCGGGCGACAAGGGTGCTCTGGCCGATGGAAGACATTTTGCCGTCTGGCACGATCCGCACCCCAAGCCCGCCTACCTCTTTGCACTCGTGGCCGGCGATCTCGGTGTCATCACCGACAGTTTCACCACCGCTTCTGGCCGTCCCGTCGATCTCGGCATCTATGTCGAGCACGGCAAGGAGCCGCGCGCGCTCTATGCCATGGATGCGCTGAAGCGTTCGATGAAGTGGGACGAGGATGTTTTCGGCCGCGAATATGATCTCGACGTCTTCAACGTCGTTGCTGTCTCCGACTTCAACATGGGCGCGATGGAGAACAAGGGGCTCAACGTCTTCAACGACAAATATGTGCTTGCCGACCACGAGACCGCGACCGATATCGATTATGCCGGCATCGAAGCGGTGATCGCCCACGAATATTTCCACAACTGGACGGGCAACCGCATCACCTGCCGCGACTGGTTCCAGCTGTGCCTGAAGGAAGGCCTGACGGTTTTCCGCGATCACGAGTTTTCCGCCGACATGCGCTCGCGCGCCGTCAAGCGCATCGCCGAGGTCAAGGGTCTCAAGGCCCACCAGTTCCCGGAAGATGCCGGCCCCCTCGCCCATCCCGTGCGCCCGCGCCAGTTCCGCGAGATCAACAATTTCTACACGGCAACCGTCTATGAAAAGGGCTCGGAAGTCGTGCGCATGATCCGCACCATTCTTGGTGCCGAGCTCTTCCGCAAGGGGATGGATCTGTATTTCGAGCGCCATGACGGCGATGCGGCGACAATCGAGGACTTCATCAAGGTGTTCGAGGAGGCCTCCGGCGAGGATTTGAGCCAGTTTGCCCTCTGGTACGACCAGGCCGGCACGCCCAACCTTGCCATCACCTATGATTACGATCAGGCGACGCAGACCTTCGAAATCGAGATCGAACAGTCGCTGAAGGCCACCCCCGGACAATCGTCGAAGAAGCCCATGCACATTCCCGTGCAGTTTGCCCTGCTGGGCGCCAAAGGGCGCGAGCTGAGGCCGAAATCCGTCAAGGGCGGAACGGTCAAGGGCGATGTCATCCACCTGTTCAAGCGCAAGGAACGGCTGAGCTTTTCCGGCATCACCGAACGGCCGGTGCCCTCCCTCTTGCGCGGTTTCTCCGCTCCGGTCACCATGACCAGCGAACTCACCCGCTCTGATCTGACGTTCCTTGCCCGCCACGACGGCGACGCCGTCAACCGCTGGCAGGCACTGACGCAGCTGCTGACGGCGAAACTGACCAGCAACGCCAAGCGCGTGCGCGGCGGCAAATCCGCCACCATTGAAAGCTCGTCGATCAAGCTTCTCGGCGAAATCGCCTTCAACAGCAATCTGGACGAGGCCTTCCGGGCGCTGTGCCTTGGCCTGCCGTCGGAAAGCGATATCGCCCGGGAACTCGGCAGCAATATCGACCCCGACGCCATTCTGGGCAGCCGCGAGGCGTTCATTCTTGCCGTCGCCGAAGCGCATGCCGCCAAATTCGATCAGCTGTATGACGATCTCGACCACAGCGGCCCGTTCAAGCCCGATGCGACAAGCGCCGGACGGCGTGCCTTGCGCAATGTGCTGCTCGATTATCTCAGCGCTGCCGACGGCAGCCCGAAACGCGCGGCGGCCCAGTTCAGCCATGCGGACAACATGACGGACCGCGTCGCGGCACTGGCGGTGCTCGTCCAGCGCTTCGGCGACAGCACCCAGACGAAGAATGCGCTCAAGGCGTTCGAGGATCGCTTCGGCAATGATGCCCTCGTCATGGACAAATGGTTCATCGTCCAGGCGACCCAGCCGGGCGAAGGCGCCCTGGCCCGGGTGCGCTATCTGATGACTCACAAGCTGTTCTCGCTCGACAACCCCAACCGGACACGCGGCCTGATCGGCGCCTTCTCCAGCGGCAACCAGACCGGGTTCAACCGTGCCGATGGCGAGGGTTACAGGTTCTTCGCCGAGACCATCCTGACCGTCGACAAGAAGAACCCGCAGCTTGCGGCGCGGCTCCTGACAGCCATGCGTTCCTGGCGCTCGTTCGAAGCGGTGCGGCGCGAGCATGCGCGCGAGGCCCTGGCCTCCATCGCCGTGGTCAAGGACCTCTCCGCCGACGTCAGCGACATCGTTCAAAGGACGCTTGCCTGAGCCTGCTTCGCACCGGTTTTGCCTGAAGATTCGGCTGTCTCTTTCCCGTTTTGCTGCCCCGGCCGGTTATCCACCGGCCGGGGCATAGTTTTACCCCTCGCCGGCCTTTTCCGGACGTGGAGTCTTTTCAAAGGCTTAGTCGAATCGGCTGCAAAACTGATTCATGGCTGCCACAATGATTGCTAAATATTTAACAAAAGGACTGGACACACCGAATCAGTTTTGATTCACTACAAGTGCTTCGGATGTGCGGCGTGGCGAAGCAAATCACTGATTATACAGGCAATTGAGGGGGCCATTCGATGGCAAATGCGGACGCGTATCGCGCGCCGACGGGGAAGGATTATGCCGGAAAGCGGGAGACTGCGCGGGGGCGCACCCGTCTTTCCGGTCATATCAAACTTCTCGCTGACCCCGCCTACGGCAAGCTGCTGGCTGCCGAGCCTTACCTGCGCCGTGCCATTCCGCCGCTGATCATTATTTTCCTCATCATCCTCGCAACGGCCCGCGCGATGTCGCTTCTGTCCTGGCGCGACGATACGGAGCGGACGGCCCGCGCCACGCTGGCGCTGGCCGCGAACCACATGGCGAGCATCATCGACAACCGGATGAAGGCCGGCCAGAAACTCGACAGCGGCGAGTTGCAGAACATCATCGCCGAGATGCGTTCCAACGACCTCATCCCGCACGGCATGTGGATCGCCATTGCCTCGGGGGAATCGAAGATCGTCGCCTCGTCGGATGGCGGCGACCGCTGGCGTGACAAGAATCTGGAAAGTTTTGTCACCGACGGCCAGCCGCTGTTCCTGTTCGGCGAGCGTGCCGGGGTGATGGAAGTGCGCATGAACGGCACGACGGCCCTTGCCGCGTTCAGCCGGACCGGCAGCGGCGGTTATTCCGTCTTCGTCATGCACCCGGTCGATGCGATCTTTGCCGAATGGCGGCGGATGATATCCGTCAATGTCACCCTGTTCGCCGGAACCGCCGCGATCATGCTGGTGGTCCTCTATGCTTATTTCAGCCAGTCGGCCCGGGCGCAGGATGCTGATGCGCTCTACCAGCACACCCAGGCGCGGGTGGATACGGCGCTGGCACGCGGACGCTGCGGCCTGTGGGATTGGGACATGGCGCGTGGCCGGGTCTACTGGTCGCGGTCCATGTATGAAATGCTCGGCTATGAAGCCTATGACGCGATCCTGTCGCTGGGGGATATTTCATCCATCATCCACGAGGACGACGACAAGCTGTACGGTCTGGCCGCCCAGGTGGCAGCGGGCGAGATCAGCCAGATCGACCGGGTCTTCCGCATGCGCCACGCCGAGGGCCACTGGGTCTGGATGCGGGTACGCGCGCAGGTTGCCGATGCCACCGTCGGCGACACGCATCTTGTCGGCGTCGCCGTCGATGTCAGCGAACAGCACCGCTTTGCCCAGCAGACCGCACAGGCCGACCAGCGCATCCGCGAAGCCATCGAGAGCATTTCCGAAACCTTCGTTCTCTGGGATGCGGACAATCGCCTCGTCATGTCCAACAGCAAGTTCAACGAATATTCCGGCCTCGCCAATGAATGCCTGCTTCCCGGCATCGGCAGGGATGAACTGGAGCCGCGCATCCGCGCCGTTGCGTTCGAAAAGCGCATGGCCAATGAACATGGCCGTGCCGGCGCGCTGACCTTCGAACGGCAGCTGGCCGACGGCCGCTGGCTGCAGGTCAATGAACGGCGCACGCAGGATGGCGGTCTGGTGTCGGTGGGCACGGACATTACCCAGTTGAAGGTGCACGAGGAGCGGCTGGTCGACAGCGAGCGCCGCCTGATGGCGACCATTCACGACCTTAGCCTTGCGCGCAAATCCGAAGTCGAGCGCACGCTCGAACTCACCGAACTCAACAGCAAATATGCGGTGGAGAAGGAACGCGCCGAGGCGGCCAACCGGGCGAAATCCGAATTCCTCGCCAACATGTCGCACGAATTGCGCACGCCGCTCAACGCCATCATCGGCTTCTCGGAGATCATGCATTCCGGCACGTTCGGGCCGCTCGGTTCCGACCGCTACGAGGAATATGTGCAGGATATCCACACCAGCGGCAATTACCTGCTCAACGTGATCAATGACATTCTCGACATGTCGAAGATCGAGGCCGGTCACTTCTCGCTGGACCGTGAAGAGATCGACCTTTGCCCGCTGATCAACGAGACGGTGCGCGTCGTCTCGCTGCAGGCGCTGAACAAGGACGTGAAGGTAGAAACAAAAATCGCCGACAGCGTCACGCTCAATGCCGACCGGCGGGCGATCAAGCAGATCCTGATCAACCTTCTGTCGAACGCGGTGAAATTCACCGATACGGGCGGACGCATCTCGGTGCGGGCGCGCAAGGTGTCGGGGGCACTGGTGTTCACCATCGAGGATACGGGCTGCGGTATTCCGAAATCGGCGCTGAAGAAGATCGGCCAGCCGTTCGAACAGGTGGAAAACCAGTTCACCAAGACCCATACGGGTTCGGGCCTCGGGCTTGCCATTTCCCGCTCGCTGACCGAGCTGCATGGCGGCGCGCTGAAAATCCGCTCGACCGAGGGCGTCGGCACGATCGTGTCCGTGCGCATCCCCACCCGGACCATCGGCCCGGTGCGGGAGGAATGGCGGGTTTAGAACGCTCTATCGGATCAATGCGTTTCCATCTTGATGCGTGATTTGACCGGCTTGCCCGAACGCAGCGGAATTTCCGCATGGGTGCCGTCGGGAAAATCAGCCACAATCTTGAAGGTGCCCCCAAGACCCAGCACGTATTTCTCGAGCGTCTTCAACTGCACATTTTCCGTATGATTTTCGATCCGGGAGATTTCGCCCTGTTGCAGGCCGGTTGCTTCCGCGAGCGCAACCTGCGTCACATCGAGCGCCTTGCGGACTTCGGCAAGGTGCATGGCTTCGATGATGGCGTTCGCCCCGGCGTGAATTTTATCCTGACGTGCCTCCGGCAGGGACTTGATCCGATCCGCTGCGGACTGAAATTCCGATTTCCTCAATTTTGTCATCGTCTCATTCCTCGGCTTCCAGCCACTCATCAAAACGCTTGTCCGCTTCCTTGACGAGGAGCTTGTAAAATCTCTTCTGGCTCACACCTTCCTTGTTGCCGCCGACCAAAATCACTGCCTGCCGTTCGGCATCGAAGGCAAAAGCAAAGCGCCATACGCCTTTGACCGTGAAGCGGATTTCCTTCATGTTCGGGTGTTTCGAACCATAAAGCGTATCGACCAGCGGCCGCCCCAAGTGCGGTCCTACCTTCGCAAGGGCGATGAGCACTTCATCCAGCTTGTCTGCGACATCCGGATCGAGCAATTTTTGCTCTTTGGAAAAATCCGGATGTTCAAGAACCGTCCAACTCATACCAAAATATAAGCCACAACAGATATCAGTTCAAGCAGATATTTTCCGATCAGTTTTTCCGTTGGGCGTCACGCAGCACCGCATTGAATGTCTTGCGGACCGATTTGGCCGTGTCTTCCAGATGGGTTTCCACCCGCCCGAGATCGGGAAGATCGCAGGCGCGGCACAGGAGATCGCCGAGGCCGGGCGGAAAATCCTCGCGCCGGGTGTCGCTGTTCAGGCACAGCCGGATGATCTGCGTCAACTCCGTATAAAGATTGGCCGCGCCCACCAGCTGATCCGTCACGACAGGCGCGGCAAAACCGGCCTTGAGCTTTGTCAGCACCTCAGCCGTCGAATGGGCGATGATCGGACCCTCGACATTGCCGGTGAGTACGGCAAACTGGGCGATGAATTCCAGATCGATGATGCCGCCGGGAACCAGCTTCATGTCCCAGGCATCGCGCGGCGGCTTCTCCGTTTCCAGCAGCGCCCGCATTTCGGCTACGTCCTTGGCGATCTTTGCCGGGTCGCGCGGCAGGCTGAGAATCTCGCTGATATCAGTCTCGATCTCGCCGAACAGCGCGGTATCGCCCGCCACGGGCCGCGCCCGGGTCAACGCCATGTGTTCCCAGGTCCAGGCTTCCGTGCGTTGATACTTACGGAAGGAATCGATATGCGTCGCCACCGGCCCCTTGTTGCCGGAGGGGCGCAGGCGGAAATCCACTTCGTAGAGAACGCCCTCCGCCGTCGGGGCGGAAAGCGCCGCGATCAGGCGCTGGGTCAGCCGCATATAGTATTGCGATGGCGCCAGCTGCTTTTCGCCATCGGATTCCTCGGCATCTGCATCATGGTCATAGAGCAGGATGAGATCGATGTCCGAGCCTGCGGTCAGCTCGCGGCTGCCGAGCTTGCCCATGCCGAGAATGGCGATGCGCCCGCCGGATACGGCGCCGTGCTTGCTGGCGAATTCGTCGATCACCGCCTGCAGGGCCCGGTCGATGACCAGATCGGCGAGATCGGAAAAGGCCTTGCCTGCCCGGATGCCGTCGATGGCGCCGGTCAGAAGCCGGATGCCGATGAGAAAGCGATGCTCGGCTGCAAAAATCCGCAGGCGGTCGAGAATGTCCTCATAGACCTGGGCCGGCCCGAGAAAGTTTTCCAGCCGCTCGGCCAGATAGGCGCGGGTCGGAATATCGGCGAAGATCGCCGGATCGAGCATGCCGTCGAAGACATGCGGTTTGCGGGTGATGATGTCGGCAAGGCGCGGCGCAGCGCCCATGATCAGGACGAGCAGATCAAGCAGCCGCGGGTTGGACTGCAAAAGGCTGAACAGCTGGATGCCGGCGGGCAGGCCCTTGATCATCTCATCGAAACGCATCAGCGCTTCGTCGGCCCGGCTTGTCGCGCCGAAGGCCTTGAGCAGCACGGGCGTGAGTTCGGTCAGGCGCTCGCGCGATTCCGCCGATTGGGTGGCGCGGTAGCGGCCGAAATGCCAGGTGCGGATGACGCGGCAGATATCGCTCGGGCGTTCGAAGCCGAATTTCGCCAGGGTTTCCAGCGTATCGGGATCGTCGACATCGCCGGTGAACACCAGATTGCCGGCCTCGCCCGCCAGCTCCTGCGCCTGTTCGAACAGCGCCGCATAGTGCGTTTCGACGGTTTTCAGCGACTGGCGGAAATCAGCGGCAAAGGCGTCACCGTCGCGATAGCCCATCATGTGGGCCACCCGCAGGAAATTCTCGTCGTCTTCCGGCAGCATGTGGGTCTGCTCGTCGGCGATCATCTGGATGCGATGCTCCACATCGCGCAGAAAACCGTATTTCTCCACCAGCGTGTCGCGTGCCTCCGCACTGATCCAGCCAAGGCCGTTGAGCGCCGCCAGCATGTCCACCGTGCGCGAGCCGCGCAGCTGCGGAAAGCGGCCGCCGGCAATCAGCTGCTGGGTCTGCACGAAAAATTCGATTTCGCGGATGCCGCCCCGGCCAAGCTTGACGTTGTGCCCGCGCACGGCAATTTCGCCATGGCCCTTGTGGGCGTGGATTTGCCGCTTGATCGAATGCACGTCGGCAATGGCGGCATAGTCGAGATATTTGCGCCAGACATAGGGCGCAAGCTCCGCCAGCACCTGCCTGCCCGCAGCGATATCGCCGGCGACGGGCCGCGCCTTGATCATGGCCGCGCGTTCCCAGTTCTGGCCGCGCCCCTCATAATAGTTGAGCGCTGCGCCGACGGGAATTGCCAGCGGGGTTGATCCGGGATCGGGGCGCAGGCGCAGATCGGTGCGGAAGACATAGCCGTCGGCGGTGCGGTCCTGCAGGATGCGCACCAGACGCCGCGTCAGCCGCGAAAACGTTTCGACGCATTCATAGGGATCGGGAATGGCCGGGCTGTGCTCGTCGATGAAGACGATCAGGTCGATATCGGAGGAATAGTTCAGTTCGAACGCGCCGAACTTGCCCATGGCGAGGATGATCCAGCCGCACTGCTTTTCCGGGTGTTGCGGGTCCGGAAGCTTGAGTTTGCCGGACTCGTGCGCATCGCGCAGCAGGAACCGCACCGCCGCCCGCACGCATTCTTCCGCCAGCCGCGACAGCCAGCGGGTTGTTTCTGCCGTATCGAACACGCCGGAAAGATCGCCCAGCGCGATCAGCACATGCCCCTCCAGCTTCAGCTGGCGCAGGACAGCCATAATGCCGGTTTCGGTGATGTTTTCGGCTTCCGAGCTTGCCGCCACGCTCTGCATGAGCGCGTCCAGACGCTGAGCCAGCGGCATGGCGAACAGCGGTTCCAGGATGGCAGGGCGGCGGATGAAGACCGTGCGCAGATAGGGCGAGAGGTCGAGGACAGCTGCGAGGAAGGCTGCCGCTTGTCCATGGCCCTTCACGCCAGCGGTGGCGGGACATTCCTTCCCGGCGGCGCTGTCGGCAAGCTCGGCCAGAAAGGCGGCGGCCGCCTTCTTGTCCAGCGGTGTCAGCGGGCGCAGATCGCGGGCGAAAAACGCTGCATCATCAAGGCCGGATGCCCTCGTCCTGACATTCATTTGGTCTCCTCCCCCACCGGGAAAGCGAGCACAGCGCGCAGCCCCGGAGCATTGTCCTGCAATTCCAGAGTGCCACCGTGCAATTTCATCACCGCCTTGGCAAGACTGAGACCCAGTCCTGACCCCGGTTGCGAACGGCTTTCCTCCAGGCGCACGAAACGCTCCGTGGCCCGATCCACCTGATCGGGCGGGATGCCCGGGCCATTGTCGGTGACAATCACCCGGATCGTGTGATCCTGCTTTTCCACAGCGAGGGATATTTCCACCGGCTTTTCACCGCCGCCGGCATATTTGATGGCGTTGTCGACCAGATTGGAGATGGTCTGCCCGACCAGCTCGCGGTTGATGCGGACCGGCGTTGCATCCTCCGCGCCCAGAACGAAACGGATGCCCGCCTCTTCGGCCGTGGGCTCGTACAGCTCATAGACGTCCTGCACGACCGTCGACAGCGGCAACAGCTCCATCGTCTCGGAGGAATAACCGGATTCCAGCCGCGAAATCATCAGAATGGCATTGAAGGTGCGGATCAGCTGGTCGGAATCGGCAATCATCCCGTCCAGCGCCGCCCGATAGGCCTTGGTGGTCGTGGCATTGGCAAGGGCGGATTCCGCCCGGTTGTGCATGCGGGTCAGCGGTGTCTTGAGGTCATGCGCGATATTGTCGGAGACGTGGCGCACCCCTTCGTTCAATTCCTGGATGCGTGCCAGCATGCCGTTGAGATTGGCGGCCAGACGGTCGAACTCATCCCCCGACCCGCTGACCGGCAGGCGTCCGGCGAGATCACCGCCCATGATGCGCTGCGACGCGGCGGAAACCTCATCGATCCGGTGCAATGCGCGTCGCCCGACGAAAAACCAGATCAGAAACGCACCGATGCCCATGATGCCCAGCGCCGCGCCGAGCGAACGCCGGACCACGAGCCTGATCTTTTCCGGCTCGCCCAGATCGCGGCCGACCATGACGCGGATGCCATTGGGCATGACGATCACCCGCGCGATGGCGGTATGCACCTGCGGATCGCTGCTGGTTTCGCCATAGCGCTCATAGGCAATCGGCCGCTCGATCCATCCGTCGGTCTGCAGAACGCCCGCCTCGATGCTCTGCACATTGCCGGCGACGATGCGTCCGGCGGGATCGGCGACGAGATAGAGATAGGCGCCGGGCTGACGGCTGCGCCGGTCAACCGAGCGCACAAGACCGGCAATGCCGGCGCGCTGATAGGACTGGCCGACGCTTTCGACCTCCTCGTTGACGGCGGCTTCAGTCTGGGATGTGAGAAGATTGACGGAAAGACTGGTCATGTAGAAGACCAGCACGATGGCGCAGACGGTAAAAAGCAGAAGATACAGCGCTGACAGCCGGACGGCTGTCATTTTCATCATGGCAAGAAAGCGGCTCATGCATCGATTCCGCCAGCCTTGAGCATGTAGCCGGCGCCGCGCACCGTGTGCAGCAGGGGCGTGTCGAAACCCTTCTCGATCTTGCCGCGCAGGCGCGAGACGTGCACGTCGATCACATTGGTCTGCGGGTCGAAATGATAATCCCAGACATGCTCAAGCAGCATGGTGCGGGTCACCACCTGGCCGGAGTGACGCATCAGATATTCCAGCAGGCGGAATTCACGCGGCTGCAGGACAATGGCCTGCCCGGCGCGCTTGGCCGTGTGGGACAGGCGGTCGAGTTCCAGATCGCCGACCCGGTACATGGTTTCCGCCTCTTTCGGGCTGGAACGGCGCTGCAGCACTTCGATGCGCGCCAGCAATTCCGAGAATGCATAGGGTTTGGTGAGATAATCATCGCCGCCGGCGCGCAGGCCGGTTACCCGGTCATCCACCTGCCCCAGCGCGGAAAGAATGAGCGCCGGCGTATCGATGCCCTGGGCGCGCAGGGCCGCGACAACGGACAGGCCGTCACGGCGCGGCAGCATGCGGTCAACGATCAGCGCATCATAGCTGCCCTGCTCCGCCAGGGTATAGCCGGTCTCGCCATCGCCTGCCAGATCGGCGGAGTGCCCGGCCTCGGCAAAGGCCTTTTCCAGATAACGGGCCGCTTCACGGTCATCTTCAATAACGAGAATCTTCATGACGTTCATTCTAAGCCGGTTTTGAGACAGAGGTAAGCACCATAGCAATGGCACCCTTTACGGCAAGCGGGCAGCAGATCTGTCGACAATCTGCTGCCCTTTGCTTTGGCGCTAACGGGGGACAGGTGCAGCGCCGCTGCAATCCTATCCGGACCGCTTAGCCCTGGTTGATGGGCAGGGCCACGAACCGCGACTGGTCGTTGGTCTGCACCTGCAGGAGAACGGCCTTGCGTCCGCTCTTCGTCGCTTCGGCAATCGCCGCATCGATGTCGGAGCCGCTCTTGACCGGCTTGTTGTTGACCGAGACGATGATGTCGCCGGTCGTGATGCCCTTGTCGGCGGCATCGCCGGAGCGATCCACATCGGTCACCACGACACCCTTGCCATCGTCGGAAGGAACAACCGTCAGGCCGTAATCATCCAGCACCGAAGCCGGATCCTGATGCTTGCCGCCGCTGTCCTTGTTCGATGCCTGCTTGTCATCGCCGGGCATCGACTTGATCGACACGTTGAGCGACTTGGCCTCGCCCTTGCGCCAGACGGTGAGTTCGGCATCCTTGCCCGGATTGATCGCGGCAATCTTCTTGGCCAGATCGCGCGGATCGGAGACCGTCTCGCCATTGACGGCGGTGATCACGTCGCCCGACTGGATACCGGCCTTGGCGGCGGGCCCATCGGACTGCGGTTCGGCAACCAGCGCACCCTTCTCTTCGGAAAGGCCAAGCGATTCGGCGATTTCCTTGCTGACCGGCTGTATCTGCACACCGATCCAGCCACGGGAGACGGTGCCGGTCTTGATCAGCTGGTCGACGACCATCTTGGCCGTCGTCGACGGGATGGCGAAGGCGATGCCGACGCTGCCGCCCGACGGCGAGTAGATCGCGGTGTTGATGCCGACGACTTCGCCGTTCAGGTTGAAAGCCGGACCGCCGGAATTGCCCTTGTTGACGGCCGCATCGATCTGCAGGAAGTCATCATAAGGACCGGCGCCGATATCGCGGCCGCGGGCCGAAATGATACCGGCCGTCACCGTGCCGCCGAGACCGAAGGGATTGCCAACCGCAACGACCCACTGGCCAACACGCATCTTGTTGTCATCGCCGAAGGACACGTAGGTGAACTTGCGCTTGTCGTCGACCTTGAGAACGGCGAGATCGGTACGCTTGTCCTTGCCGATCAGCTTGGCATCGAGTTCGGTGCCATCATTGAGTACAACCGTGTAGGTGCTGCCGTCTTCGACCACGTGGTCATTGGTGACGAGATAGCCATCCTCCGAAATGAAGAAGCCGGAGCCCTGCGCGGTGGGACGCATGCGGTCCGGACGGTTCTGGTGATCGCGCTGACCCTTGCGCGGCTGCATGCCGCGCTGGCCGTTCGGGCCGCCGAATTCATAGAAGAAGCGCTTGAGCGGATGATTGTCGGGAAGCTGGTCGAAGCCGGGAATGCCCGAACCGTCATCGGCGGTCTGCTGGACGGAGCTCTTCACGCGGACACTGACAACAGCGGGGCTCACCTTTTCAACGACATCGGCAAAGCCGGGCTGCTGCGCGCCGTCTACACGCACGGCTTCAGCCTGCGCAGGCACAACGGCAGCGAGCGGGCCTGTGGCCAGCAGTCCCCCGGCGAGCGCCGAGGCGAGCAGCGCGGCAGCAATGCCCTTGCGGTATGTGGAGGACGTACGATTGTTAGACATAAAACTTTCTCCTTGGACGCCCGATCGGAAATCCGACCGTTTAATAACCAACAGTGATACAGATAAGAACGTTACGCCGCCATTTCCGCAACATGACAAATTTGTAAGATAATTTTCTGGCGCTGCGATTCGTCAGCCACTGGAGGATAGCCCATATGCCATCAATGCCGCCGCTCGGATCCACAATGCGTACGCACCAGCCCTATCCGGGCGTTTATGCATTTTACGATGGCAGGATAGACGGCGCGCGCGCCTATTCCGCCGATCCGAACTGGCTGGATGACGGAGCCTATACGCTTGGCCTGTGTTCCTACGCCGTCGTTTCCGGCGAGGAAGCTCTCGTTTATGACACCAGCATTTCAAACCAGCATGCGGCGCTGATCCGCAACACGCTGCAGGAAGCAGGTGTGCGGCACATCCGCGTGGTGCTCAGCCACTGGCATGTGGATCATGTGGCGGGCAATGCGGTGTTTGCCGATTGCGAGATCATCGCCAATGACCTGACGGCCAAGGCGCTCACCGACAACAGGGAACGGCTGGAGAACGGCACGCCGCCCATCCGGCCGCTGGTCATGCCCAACAGCATCTTCACGGGCGAGCGCGATCTGAAGATCGGCGACATCGCGGTGCAGCTGCGCCACGTGGATATTCACAGCCATGACGGCACGGTGATGATCCTGCCGCATCTGAAGCTGCTGTTTGCCGGCGACGCGCTGGAGGAGCCGATCACCTATGTGGCGGAACCGAAGCGGCTGGAAAACCACCTGCTCGATCTGGAACGGATTTCAACCTGGGATATCGAAAAAATCCTGCCCAATCACGGCGCGGAGAATGTGATCGTGGCCGGCGGCTATGGACCGGAACTGATTGCCGCCACGGGGCGCTATGTCAGCAAGCTGATGCGCCTGCGCAACGAGCCGGAGCTGGCTGGCGATGACCTGCAGGCGTTTACGGCGGACGATTTCCGTTCGGGCGTGCTGACCTATTATGCACCCTACGAGCCGGTCCACAGGCAGAATGTGGAATCAGTCATCGGCGCGCATCGCAAATAGCAGTTGCGGATCAATCGTTGGAAGCAGCCAGGAGTTTCTTGAGCTGCTTCTTTTCGCTGTCGGACAGCGGCGGCGTTTCCAGAGGGGAACGGCGGCGGCGGCGAATCGAAACCACGATGGCGATGGCACCGGCAACCAGCGCCGCAACGGGAAAGCCCCACAGCAGGATCGTGCTCAGCATCAGGCGCGGCTTCAACAGGACGAATTCGCCGTAGCGGGCGACGATGAAATCAAGCACCTGCTCGTCCGTATCGCCTGCCGTCAGCCGTTCACGCACCAGCACGCGCAAATCCCTGGCCAGGTCCGCGTTGGAATCATCGATCGACTGGTTCTGGCACACCATGCAGCGCAGCTCGGTGGAGAGGGTGCGCGCCCGTGTCTCCAGTGCCGGGTTGGCCAGCATCTCGTCGGGCGAGACGGCGCGTGCGCCGGTCGCCGCGAAGCTCAGGGCTGTCAGCAACAGCAAAACCGCGGCAAGCGCGCGCCTCATGCCATGGCTCCCCTCGCCCGCTGCGGCTTGGCAGCTTTTGCCTTGCCGGGTGCGCCGACCCGCAGGCGCCGGTCAGCCAGGGACATGGCACCGCCCGCCATCATCACCAGCGCGCCGAGCCAGATCAGCGTGACATAGGGTTTCCACCAGACGCGCACGACCATGCCGCCATCCGGCGTGGCGTCGCCCAGCGAGACATAGAGCTGGCTGAAGAGGAATGTCTTGATGCCCGCTTCGGTGGTCTGCATCTTGCGCACGGGGTAGAAGCGCTTGGACGACATCATCGTGTCCACCTCCCGCGCCGCGCTGTCGAGGATGGTGAACTTGCCCTGATCCTCGGTGAAATTCGAATCCTTGACCGGATCGATGCGGTCAAAACGGAGCGTGTAATCGGCCACGCGGACGGTCTGGCCCGGCTTCATCACCGTCACGTCTTCCGTGGCAAAGGTCGAGACGACAACGATGCCCAAAAGGGTGACGCCAAGGCCGAAATGCGCGAAGGCGGTGCCGAACACCGATTTCGGCAGGCCGGCCAGCCGCCGCAGCATGACGCTGACGGGCGCCTTGCCAAAACCGGCTTTCAGGGAAAGATCGGTGAGTGCGCCCAGCATCAGCCAGAACGCCAGGCCGATGCCGAACGCCGAGAAGATCGCCGTGCCCGAGGTCTTGTAAAGAACCACGGCCACCACCAGCAGGGCGAGGAAGAATGCCATCATCAGCCGCTGGGCGACGCCAAGGATATCACCGCGCTTCCATGCCAGCAGCGGTCCGAACGGCACGGCGGCCAGCAGCGGGATCATCAGCGGACCAAAGGTCATGTTGAAGAACGGCGGCCCGACGGAAATCTTTTCGCCGGTCAATGTTTCCAGGAGCAGCGGATAGAGCGTGCCGATCAGCACCGTTGCGGCCGCCGTCGTCAGGAAGAGGTTGTTGAACACCAGCGCCCCTTCGCGCGAGATCGGCTGGAACAGGCCGCCCGGCGCCAGCGTCTGGGCGCGGCGCGCGAACAGCGCCAGCGATCCGCCGATGAAAAGCACGAGAATGGCAAGAATGAACAGGCCGCGGCCCGGATCTGTGGCAAAGGTATGCACCGAGGTCAGGACGCCCGAGCGGACGAGGAAGGTGCCGAGCAGCGACAGGGAGAAGGTCAGGATCGCCAGCAGCACCGTCCAGATTTTCAGGGCCGAGCGCTTTTCCATCACCAGGGCCGAGTGCAGCAGCGCCGTTCCAGCAAGCCACGGCATGAACGAGGCGTTTTCAACCGGGTCCCAGAACCACCAGCCGCCCCAGCCAAGCTCGTAATAGGCCCAGTAGGAACCCATGGCGATGCCGCCGGTCAGGAACATCCAGGCCGTCAGCGTCCATGGCCGCACCCAGCGCGCCCAGGCGGCGTCGATACGCCCGTCGATGAGCGCCGCGACAGCAAAGGAGAAGCAGACGGAAAAGCCGACATAGCCGAGGTAAAGCAGCGGCGGATGGATGGCGAGACCAATGTCCTGCAGGATCGGGTTGAGGTCCTGCCCTTCGATCGGTGCAGGACTGGTGCGTGTGAACGGATTGGATGTGGCAACGATGAACAGCAGGAACGCCGAGCCGATCCAGGCCTGCACGCCCAGCACATTGGCTTTGAGCGACGGCGGCAGATTGTTGCCGAAGAAGGCAACCAGTGCGCTGAAGAATGTCAGGATGAGCACCCACAGCAGCATGGAGCCTTCATGATTGCCCCAGACGCCGGTGATCTTGTACAGCATCGGCTTTTGCGAATGCGAGTTCTCCCAGACATTCTGCAGGGAGAAATCCGACACGATGTACGCGGATGTCAGCGCGACAAAGGCAAGCGCGATCAGGGCAAAGACCGTGAAGGCGGCGGGAACGGCAACGGCCATCATGCGGTCGTCGTTGCGCCGCGCCCCCCACACGGGCACCACGGCCTGCACGATGGACAGGGCGAGCGCCAGAACCAGTGCGAAATGTCCGAGTTCAACGGTCATGGCTGCTTGTTCTCCCCCTGCCAGACGCCCTTGGCCTTCAGACTGTCGGCAACTTCCTTGGGCATATAGTTTTCGTCATGCTTGGCAAGCACACTGTCTGCCTGAAACGCGCCGCCCGGCGCAAACGTGCCCTCGATCACCACGCCCTGATCCTCACGGAAGAGATCGGGAAGGATACCGTCATAGGTCACGGGAACGCTCTTGATGTGATCGGTGACGGCAAAGGTGATCCGTGTGCCCGTACCGCGCACCACGCTGCCCTTTTCAACCAGGCCGCCCAGCCGGAACCGCGATTCCGACTGCAGGTCCGCAGCGGCGATATCCGACGGCATGCGGAAAAACGCGATCCGCTGCTGCAGCGCAAACAGCACCAGGCCGGCCGCGCAGGCCAGCACCACCAGGGCGCCGCCGATCACCGAAAGCCGTTTCTGCTTGCGCGTCATTATTTCTTCTCCCGCGGCGTGTCGCCGGGCTGTTCCACCAGGCCCAGATCATCGGCGACTGCGTCGAGACGCGCAACCTTGTCGGCGCTCAACACTTTGCGAGCATTCGCCAGCGCTTCCAGCGCATCGTTGGGGCGGTTGAGAACCACATAGGACCGGACCAGCTTTTCCCAGCCCTCGACATCGTCGGGTGATTGTTTGAGTTTTTCGGCAAGGCTGGAGACCATGCCCTCGATCATGGCGGCGCGATCCTGGACATTCATCCCGGCCGCCGCCTCGACCTGCGACGCATCGGGACCTGTCGCCCTGTCGATGTCGCTGACATCCGGCGCATCGCCGGCGATCTCCTTGTCGAGCCGTGTCAACGCCGCCTGCGCCTCGTCGCGCCACGGCACGTCGCTGGGCGCATCGACCAGCAGCTTGCGGATCAGGTCGCGCGATTCAACCAGCTTGCCCTGCTGCATCCAGCCGTTGATGATGAAGAACTGCGGGCGCATATCGCCGGGATTGAGCGTGAGCGCCCGGTTGAAACTGGCTTCCGCCTCGGGCGTCATCGTGCCGCCCGCTACGGCGCTCAACGCTTCACCCAGACCCATTTGGCGCGGACCGCTGTCACCGTTCAGGCGGATGGCATTGCGGTATGCGGTCACCGCATCGGCGGGGCGTCCCGTGCGCAGGTAGATCGGCGCCAGCACTTCCCATCCCTGCCCGTCATCGGGATTGAGGGTGAGATGCGCTTCGGCACGGGCAATCAGCTCGGCGGGTGTCGCCTGATCCGCCGGACGGGACAGGCGCTCGGCCAGCGGCTGCGCCGGCAGATCCGGCGAGCCGGTCTTGGCATAAATGCTCCAGGAAAGCAGCGGGATGGCCAGCACGGTCACCAGCGTCAGCCATTCGCGGGTGGCGCTCTTCTGCGGGCGATAGACCGTTTTGTCGGCTTCGGCGGCTGCCGCCGACTTCAGCAGACGCCGGCTGATTTCAGCGCGCGCCTGTTCGCTGCTGGCCGCATCGATGATGCCACGCTTTTCGTCAGCCTCCAGCTCCCGCAACTGGTCACGGTAAACCTCGACATCATATGTGTTGTCCGACACGCTTGTTTTGACGCGGCGTGTCAGCGGCAATAGCACCACGAGCGTTGCGATAACGGTCAACAGTGCGGCAGAAATCCAGAAAACCATGCGTTGAGACATAGTCTGCAAGCGCCGTAAAATCCAAATGGATTTCACGGCTAGGGCAATTCGCCGCAAAGCGGGCAAATGATCGGGCTATGGAAGCGTCAGATCAGCGGCGTCCAGCTGCCGTCTTCGTTGCGGCAGGCCGTCCCGCGTGACGTCTGCGGCGTTCCGTCGATGCGGATGGTGTGGGTATACTGGCGGCAGTTCTGCGAGCCGACCTGGTATGGCTGCGCCGCCACCACTTCGCCGCTGCGGCTGCCCGAACTGTTCTTCCAGTCGACAGCCTTGCCGGCAGGCGAATATTCCAACGCCTGATATTCGGCCTGAAGCGCGCTCTTGCGGTCAGCCGGATCGAGTGAAGCCGCCAGGCGGCTGCCGAGCAGGCCATTGCCGAGCGGCGCAAGCACGCCCGAGGTTGCCGGCTGGGACGATTTGCCGGTCAGGCGGGCAAAGGTGCCTCCACCCTTGGCGCCCGACGTGGTCGAGCACGCGGAGAGAAGAAGAACGGCAATAAGAGAAAGAGCAATCTGGGATTTCATCATGGGTCCGTTTTTACGGGGCCTCGCAACAAAGGCAATAGCTAGGCAACCATTTATGACCCGATTGGGCATCCCGTTGCAAGCGCCATTCAGTCGCCGGCCACCGGAAGCGTGATCCGCGCGCGCAAACCGCCGAGGTCCTCGCTGCGTTCCAGGCGCAGCGTTCCGCCATATTCGCGCACGGTGTCATGGACGATGGACAGCCCGAGGCCGGTTCCCGGCTTGCTCTCATCCAGGCGTTTTCCGCGCGTCAGTGCATCCTTGATCTGGCCGGGTGCGAGACCCGGACCGTCATCCTCGACGCTGATATCGAATGCATTGTCCATGGTTTCCCGATTGGCGGCCGACACCGTAAGCCGGATGGCGCTGCGTCCCCATTTCCCGGCATTTTCCAGAAGGTTGCCGACGATCTCCTCAAGGTCTTCCTGCTCGCCCGCAAACACGGCATCGGGCATCCTGTTGTCGAAGCGCATATCCATGCCCGGATTGAGCTTGGCGGTGACACGCACGAGACGCGTCAGGATCGGGGTGACGGACGCGCGAAAGACCACGCTGTCGCGCTGCGCCGCCACACGGGCCCGCTGCAGATAGTGCTGGATCTGCACCTGCATGGCCGCGCTTTGTTCGGCGACGATCTTGCCCTTTACGCCGCCGATCGTCCGGCTTTCATTGGCCAGAACCGACAGGGGCGTTTTCAGGGAATGGGCGAGATTGCCCACCTGCGTGCGCGAGCGCTCCATGATGCGGCGGTTGTTTTCGATCAGCGCATTCATTTCACGCGCCAGCGGCGCAATCTCGATAGGCAGATCCTCGTCAAGCCGCGAAACCTTGCCCTCGCGGATATCGGCGAGCGAACGGCGCACGCGGTCAAGCGGGCGCAAGCCGAACAGGATGACCGCCGCATTGATCAGCGTTCCGGCAATGCCGAAAACGCCGAGGTAGAAATAGAGCGTGTTGCGGAAATCGGCGATTTCGCCTTCCAGCTCGCTCAGATTGCCCATCACCCGAAACCGGGCGACGCGGTTTTCCGCATCCAGCACCACTTCCGTCTCGACGATGGAGAGCTGTTCACCTTTCAGGCCCGGCTCCGTATAGGAACGCTGGAACGAGGTGTCGAAGGGAACCATCAGGGTTGATGGAGAATCGATGCTCTTTCCGCCGAGCGAGATCGACCGCAGCGAACCCTTGAGATTGTCCGCGACCGGATCGACGGACCAGTACCAGCCGGAAAACGGGCTGGAATAGCGCACTTCGCCGGGGTCCGGCCGCCCGACCAGCGTGCCGTCATTCACGCTGACGGAGGCGATGACGCTGAACAGATGCGCCGAAAGCAGCTGCTGGAAGCTGTGCTGGCGCGCTTCGCCATAGAGCGCCGAAATGATGGTCGCGATGGCAACGAAGGATACGATGGTCCACAGCGTCGAGAAGAGAATGACGCGCAGGGAGAGTGACCGGACATTGGGGAGGTAGCGGGTCAACCGTATGATCACGCGTGTGCCCTGCTCCTGCCCGTCAGGCCTTGTTGTCCTGGGATTTGATGCGATAGCCCATGCCGCGGATGGTTTCGATCAGATCGATACCCATTTTCTTGCGCAGCCGCCCGACAAACACTTCAATCGTGTTCGAATCGCGGTCGAAATCCTGATCGTAGAGGTGCTCCACCAGTTCGGTGCGCGAAACGACCTCGTCCATGTGGTGCATGAGGTAGGACAACAGGCGGAATTCATGTGAGGTCAGCTTCAACGTTGTGCCGTTGACCGCCGCCTTCGACGTCTTGGTGTCAAGGCGCAGCGGGCCGCAGGTGATTTCCGACGAGGCATGACCCGCCGCCCGGCGAATCAGCGCGCGCAGGCGCGCCAGCACTTCCTCGATGTGGAACGGCTTGGCGACGTAGTCATCGGCCCCGGCATCGATGCCGGCCACCTTGTCGCTCCAGCGGTCGCGTGCGGTGAGCAACAGCACGGGCATGATGCGCCCGTCGCGCCGCCACTTCTCAAGCACCGTCAGCCCGTCCATCTGCGGCAGGCCGATATCCAGGATCACCGCGTCGTAGGGTTCCGTATCGCCGAGAAAATGCCCCTCTTCGCCGTCGAAAGCGTGATCCACCACATAGCCGGCTTCGGTCGTTGCCTCGACCAGCTGGCGATTCAGATCACGGTCATCTTCAACGATGAGTATTCTCATGCACAACTTTCCCCGCCGGACAGGCTGAACAACAGATCAAACGGCATCCGGCTCAGTTCGCTGGAACCGCAACCTCGACGCGGCGCGGACGTTCACCGTCCTTGCCGGGAATGAGCACCACGACCACGCAAACCTCGCGGCCGTTCTGCGTCTGCGAGGTGGCGCGCGCCAGGGTGCCTCCCTGGGACTGGGCCACCTGCTGACCGACCTGCGAGCAGTCGGCTGCAGCCAGCTGAAGCAACGCACCGTTCTGCGATGCATCGGGTGCAATCGGAACAGCCCCGGCATGAAGCACGCCGGATGCTGAAATCAGGGCCGCTAGGGGCAAGGAGAAAAGTGTGTGTTTCATCATGGCGCTATTATTATCAATCGCAGTCTGAACGATGCATGAACAGTTGGACGTGGCGTGAGCCTTTGATAACAGGTTTGCCACAGGTCACGTCTTTTAACACTATATTTCTTTACGTGAAATGAGCGCCGTTGCACTCAGCCGGCCAAAAAGCGCGGCGATGCCGCTGAGCGCCGTCAGAAACTGCATGATGGTATCGGCAAGCCGGGCCTCGAGGTCATGATCCAGCGACACATTGAAGAAGCTTGAACAGGACAGGACGATCGTTGCGATTGCTGCCCAGATGGTCTTTGACAGGTACCATTGTTTTTCATTGGTCATAATCAATTCCTTTTGAAACAGTTTGATTTTAAAGGGCTTTTGTCTGCGTATCAAAAATGGCACGGGCGAATCTGCCCGCACCGGCAGCACTGGAAATCATGGCGACGCTGAAATCGACTGCGCTTGCAAGACTGCCGAAATCCGCCAGGCGCAGCGCCGACGGATAAAGCCATTCCGGCCGCGCAACCTCGGCCGACCGGATCAATTTGCCGCTGCTCCGTATTTCAATCCGATAGGCCTCGCGCTCCTCACCCAGCGGAATTTCCGCAGCCAGCCAGCTGTCCGCATCGATGCGCCCGCGCCGTATCCAGGCAATATGCAGATTGCCCTGCTCATCTGCCCTGCCGCTGAGGTGGACGGGTTCGAGCGGCTCGAGCGCCCGGATGCCTCCGGTCATTGTCACCATGCTGAAATAGCGGTCGGAAAAATCCTGGCCCGCCGCACCAATGCGCCAGTGCAAGGCCAAGCCCGTTTCCCGGGCTTTCAATCCCGCCGGTATCACCGCACCGTCCAGAAGGATGAAGGGCGTATGCCTTTCCCGTGGCTGCAGCGCCTCCCGCTCGGTTCCGCATTGCCCGCGCAGCAGGCCGGACAAACGCCACCGGTCGGCAGCAACCTCCTCGGCATGCAGGAACTGCAGGATTTCCCATTGGCCGTCGGGGGATGCCAGAAGCGCCGAATTCGCCCCGTTGAAGAGCTGCGGCAGCGTGGTTGAACGCAGCTCGCCAAAGTCAAGATCGACCTCCAGACCGGCATTGCCGAGCAGGCGCCCGCTGACACCGCCCGGCAGCGTTTCCGCCAGCCTGCCCATCACCGCCCGATCCGGCAGCGCGGCCCGCGCCTCAAAACCGGTGTCTTCCGGCGAGGCATGAACGGATGCGCCCGCCCACGGCCTGGCAAAGGCGGCAACCCGCAATTGATCAAGCGGATTTTCAGCACCCGGCCACATCGGCAGATCGCACAGATGAAAACGCGGACGGCCGAACACCGCCACAGTTGCCGTCGCCGCGGAAGCGGGCAATCCCGCCCTGTCCGCATGCCGCACATGTCGGGGCAGGCCTTTTGCCTCGACACGGCGGGTTGCGCCGTCTTCAATGGAGGTGACGAGATAATCCTTGACTGGCATGGAGCCATCCAGCCGGATGCGGCTGCCCACCTTCAAGGCGGCATGCTTCCACGGCAATTCGAACGATACGGTCCGCCGGGCGGCACGGTGTGCCTGCAGCCAGTCCTCCGCCAGGCCTTTGACCTGGCCCGCCTCAAGCATGGCGGCAATGGCAAGATTTTCCGTTCCCTTGCCGTCCGGCCTGCCGGCAGATGCCATCGCCACCTGATAGTCGAGCATCGGATCGCGATAGGCGATTTCGACCCGGGCGGGCTGCTCCATGATTTCATGCAGCTTTCGCTGCACCGCCCCCCTGTCATCGGGCTCGACGAATTCATCGATCAGTGCGGTTTGCGCGGGCATACGCGCCGCGCTTTGAAACACCAGCGTCGCACCGTCTTCGAAGGCGTTGATGCCGAAAACCTCAAGCAGCGGCTCAAGAACCGACCGGGCATGTGCGGGCTCTTCGACGATCAAACCGCTGACAAAGCCATCCGCCGCACTCGCATCCACCCCGGCAATGCCGAAATCGGCGAGAACAGCACCAATCAGCTCATCGAGCGCAACCCCGGAAAGCCTGCCGTTCAGCCAATGCCCCGAGGTCCAGTTGTCGCCGTCGGACCAGAGCTTGCGGTTAAGAGGAAACTCCGGAAACGGCCTCGTATCCCAGGCCCAGACATAGACGCGGCCCGTATTCAGCATGGCGCCGCCATGGCTGTGCCAATGGTCTAGATGGGCACGCAGAAAACGGTTCTGTGCGAGGTCGCTGCGGCCGTGATCGGAAAAATACGGAAACGCCCCCTCGGAGGATTTGGCATCGGGAAAGACATTGGGCTGATTGGGGCCCTTGTCGACCGCCGGACAGCCCAGTTCGTCGCCCCACGCGGCATCGAATTGCGGCCCGCGCAGGCTGTCGGGATCCTCCGAGGAGAACATTGCCGCCGTCGCGCCATTGGCCCAGACGAGCCGCCGGCGCGTCACCTCGAAACGCGGCCGCTCGGCCCGCGATACCGCCATGATCCCGGACGGGCCGTCGACCATGACCTCGCGCACATCGGCAAGCGTTTCGCCCACCAGCGCGATGCTGAGGGATGGCCGCGGCCGGAAGGGCGGAAAGCCCTGCACGATGCTGTTGACCCACTCCGCCCCGGCGCGGGTCTTGCCGGAACCGCGCCCGCCAAGGATCAGCCATGTCCGCCAATCCCTATGCGGCGGTTGCTGGTTCGCCCGCCCCTGGAACACCCATTCGTTGATCAGGGACTGCATCTGCACCGGGCTGAGATTGTCGCTGCACCAGTTCGTCGGCGCGGCAGAGGGCAAGTTCATGGATTCTTCCGTCGATGCGCACCAGCGCTTCGCGCAATTCTTCCGGGCTCAGCATGAGCATGGACCGCTGCTGTTCAACGCGCTTCTCCTGCATGTCGCTGAGGCGATCCATGGTGCGGGCAAGCTGCGCCAAGGCATCCAGCCGCGTCTTCGCCGTCGCCGTCTCGTCTCCCAGTTGCAGTTGCTCCAGCTCCTTGCGTACAAGCGCCATGAGATCGTGAATGAGGGTCATTTCCGTGTTCTGGCATTCCAGATGTGCAAGCGTCAGCCCGTCATCGAGGACGCGCTGCTCGAATTCCGTCCGGCTGATGCCGAACACCGGCGCCATTGCATCGGCGGAAATCCCGTAGTGCCGGCAGAGATCATAGGCGTGCCGACGGCACAGCGCGCTCTCGCCGCGCTCCATCACTGTCATGGCCAATTCCTGGAAGATCAGATCGCCCGCCACCGGAATGATCCGGGCACATTTCTGACGATAACCAGACCTTACACAAGTTGCGTCACGCGGTCAAGGACTATCTTCCTAAATATGATTATTTTCTTTCAATGCCCCCGCCGTCAGGCGGATGCCTTCCTCCAGCCGAGCGCCAGCAGCCCTGCCCCGATCATCAGCGAACCGCCGGTGCGGTTGACCGCCCGCTGCACCCTCGGCTTGCGGATGGTCTGGCGCGCCATGGAGGCCATCAGCGCATAGGTTCCGGCATTGAGCGTTGCCAGCACCAGGAATGTCGTCTCGAAGATCAGCATCTGGGTGAAGACCGGCCGTGCCGTGTCGAGAAACTGCGGCAGGAACGCCACGAAAAAGATGATGCTTTTGGGGTTCAGCGCCGTCACCACATAGGTGTGCAGGAAGATGCGCAGCGCGCTTCCATCGCTCTCCTGCGCATCGCCAGTGGCGGCAGTGTCCGCCACCGGGGCGCGCCACAGCTTGATGCCGAGATAGATCAGATAGGCCGCGCCGATCCATTTGAGCACGGTGAAGATCGCGGCGGAGGCGGCAAGCAAGGCGCCAAGCCCCAGCATGGAGGCGGTCATGGCAGTGAAATCGCCCAGCGCCACACCCGCAACGGTTGCAGCGGCAAAGCGGCGGCCATGGCCAAGCGCATAGGAAATGACCAGCAGGATGGTCGGGCCGGGAATGGCCAGAAGGATTGCCGATGCCGCAACAAATGCCAGCCAGTGTTCGATGGACATGCTCTTTCGCTCCCGCCAAAAACCACAGCAATCCATCAGCGGAACACAATTGCAAGTGGAATTTTTGCCGCCCCGGACTCCATCAAATCTCGGTGTTGGCGGCTGCGCCCCTTGTCGCCCGATCAGAAAAAGAGTTAAATTTTTCCTTGAGATAGAAAGGGACGAAACGGACTGCCGCGGTCTTATAACGGCCATCATAAGAAGCTGTTAAGCGTAATCGGCTACATCATATCTTCGCGCGCGATGTGGCTGACGACAGGCAGACAAGAGATTGGCATGATGAACGAGCCTCGGGCCAAAAACACTCTGACCGAGAAGAAACGCAAGCGATTCAAGGTCTCGCCTCTGCTTGGACTTGATGCCTGGATCGATTCGTCGCTGTACGAGCTGCGTTTCCGCCTCGCCGAATTCTGGGAAGACACCACCATCTTCTTCCGCCGCTTCCATGTATCGGGCTGGCGGCGCGGCGTCGTCGAACTCCTCAGCGAAGGCTTTACCTGGGGCACCGCCGGTTCCGTGGTCATGCTGACGCTCGCCATTCCCGCCTTCCACGACACGGAAAAGAACTGGCGCACGCGCGACGATTTCGCCGTCACCTTCCTCGACCGCTACGGCAACGAGATCGGCCAGCGCGGTATCCTGCACCGCAGCGCCGTACCCATCGACGAATTGCCCGATCATGTGATCAAGGCGGTTCTGGCCACGGAAGACCGCCGCTTCTTCGACCATTTCGGCATTGATTTCCTTGGTCTTTCCCGCGCCATGACGGAAAACCTGCGCGCCAATTCCGTGGTCCAGGGCGGCTCCACCATCACCCAGCAGCTGGCGAAAAACCTGTTCCTGACCAATGAGCGCAGCCTCGACCGCAAGATCAAGGAGGCGTTCCTGGCGCTGTGGCTGGAATCCAACCTGTCGAAAAAGGAAATCCTGCAGACCTATCTCGACCGCGCCTATATGGGCGGCGGCACGTTCGGCATCGCCGCGGCCTCGGAATTCTATTTCGGCAAGAGCGTCAAGGACGTCAATCTGGCCGAGGCGGCCATGCTCGCCGGCCTGTTCAAGGCCCCGGCCAAATATGCGCCGCATGTCAACCTGCCTGCCGCCCGCGCCCGCGCCAATGTGGTCCTGAGCAATCTCGTGCAGGGCGGGCTGATGACCGAAGGCCAGGTGGTGGGTGCCCGGCGAAATCCCGCAACGGTCGTCGATCGTGCCCGCTCGGAAAGCCCGGATTATTTCCTCGACTGGGCGTTTGACGAGATCCGCCGCGTCGGCCAGAAACTGCCCTCGCACACCCTCGTCGTGCGCACCACGCTCGATACCGGCATCCAGAAGGCGGCGGAGGAATCGGCGGAATATCACCTGCGCCAGTTCGGCAAGGAATACCATGTAACGCAGGCGGCCATCGTCGTCCTGGAAACCAACGGCGCGGTGCGCGCCATCGTCGGCGGGCGCGACTATGGCGAAAGCCAGTTCAACCGCGCCACGGCGGCGCTGCGCCAGGCCGGTTCCTCGTTCAAGCCCTATGTCTATGCCGCCGCCATGGAAAAGGGCATGACGCCGAAAACCATGATTTCGGGCGGCGCCGTGTCCTGGGGCAACTGGTCGCCGCAGAACTATTCGCGGCAATATCTCGGCCAGATCGACCTGACGACGGCCCTCGTCAAATCCATCAACACGGTGCCGGTGCGCCTCGCCAAGGATTATCTGACGACGGCGCCCATTGTGGCGCTGGCGAAAGCCATGGGCGTGGAATCGGTGATCAGCTCGCACAAGACCATGGTGCTCGGTACCTCGGGCATGACGGTCATGGATCAGGCGACGGGCTACAACACTTTTGCCACCGGCGGCCTTGCCGGCGTGCGCCATGCCTTCACCCAGGTGAGCGATCAGAACGGCAAGCTCCTGTGGGACTGGAAGACCGACGGGAACAAACCGCACCGGGCGCTCACCGAAAAGGCGGCCTTCAACATGAACATCATGCTCAGCCAGGTGCCGGAATGGGGCACGGGACGGCGCGCCGCCCTGCCGATGACGCGCGTGGCGGGCAAGACAGGCACGACCCAGAGTTACCGCGATGCCTGGTTCGTCGGCTTCACCGGCAACTACACCGCCGCCGTCTGGTTCGGCAACGACAACTTTACCCCGACCAAGGAGCTGACCGGCGGCATCCTGCCGGCGATGACCTGGCAGCGTTTCATGAACTACGCCCACCAGAACATCGATCTGAAGCCCATTCCCGGCATCGATCCGGCGATGCCGAAGCAGGACAAGGTGGCGGCCGCCAAACCGGCCACGGGCGATGATGCCGAAGCGCTGAAGGCAGCCGAACGCCCGCGCGTGCTCTCCAATGCCACCGTCACCTCGCTGCGTGAAATCGGCCAGGCGCTGAAGGACGCGCCGGCACTGAAATTGCCTGATGTGCCGACGAAAATCTCCGCCCGCTGACGCCGTTTGCCGCGATGCCGTGCGTGGTTCGACAAGCTCACCATGAGGGAGGTG